>Ga0206943_1002_pt1 | contig 100335 bp, 79 predicted proteins | sample Alteio_BWOrgHeat_7_FD_153243 | JGI IMG/M metagenome (GOLD analysis project Ga0206943, IMG submission 153243) | Enriched cells from forest soil in Barre Woods Harvard Forest LTER site, Petersham, Massachusetts, United States -... | ecosystem: Environmental > Terrestrial > Soil > Temperate forest >... | reverse complement strand
GCTTCTAGGATAAACTATTTCTGTGCTTAGGGAAAATTTTTATTCTTGAAAAGGCGTACCTATTTAGTACCTGCTTAGTGTTCTAATAACCTCTTACCTCATGGCAGGCGCAGGCAACCCGGTAGCGGCCTAAATAAAATAAGGACGGATACTATTAGGATAGTAAAATCTGCTGAAGTTATTTAGAAGCTTTTTCCAACGCTTTTAACTCTTTCTTGAGTTCGTCTATTTTATTTGCACGGCATATTTTAACTGTAGCAGAATTTACAGTGACACCTTGCACAGGTTGTCCTAAAAGAAGAGGTTTCATGCAACTTTGCCAGAATTGTTTGTTTAATTCTTCCGTTCTAACAAAACCTGCCTGTAAACAAGCTTTGGCGATAATAGCACAAGGCCTACTACTGGATGACAACATATCATGATTGGCAAAAACAAGTTGCGCAGAAAGAATAGCTGTGGTTATAAGAACAAAACGAATTTTACTCATTAAAGAACCTCCATCATTGTTAAAACTCCATTAATAAGTTTTTATAATAACTTGTTTGATGATTTTTTTTAAGATATATTAATTATTATAAAGAAAGATTTTAAAGTAGAAATTTTCAATAAACTCATGATTTAAATGATTTTTTTATCACAAGGTTAATTTCCTTAATTAAATTTTAATTTTAAAAGGAAAGTCGTTATGGCAGAAACTCCATCAACTATGCTTCCCTTAGGCACGTTAGCGCCTGATTTTAAATTGCTGGATACTCGCACCGGTAAACAATTATCACTGCAAGAAATAAAGTCGCCTATTGCAACAGTGATTATGTTTATTTGTAATCACTGTCCTTATGTACAGCATATCCAGAATAAACTAGTTGAAGTTACTCATATTTATCAAGAAAAAGGCATTATTTTTATTGCAATTAGCTCCAATGACGTAAAAAATTATCCTGCCGATAGTCCAGAAAATATGCATAAAGAAGCTATTAGACATCACTACACCTTTCCTTACCTGTATGATGAGACACAAGAGGTAGCTAAAGCCTATCAAGCCGCTTGTACGCCTGATTTTTATGTGTTTGATCAACAACTGGCTTGCGTTTATCGTGGACGATTTGATGACGCAACGCCTGGGAATAATAATCCAGTGACAGGGAAAGAATTAACACACGCTCTGGAGCAGATATTGGCCAACAAACCAGTTAATCAAAACCAGATGCCAAGTGTGGGGTGTAATATCAAGTGGGTAAAGTAGACGGTAATGCAGGAATAATCCTTCAGAAAATAAAATATAAAATAATGGCAAATACATAATGATTCATCGCGGTAAGTCTAAGATCTTGCTGAGTTGTCTATTAGGTAGCATATTAGAATGGTTTGACTTCGCAGTGTATGGGTATTTAACACCCGTTATTGCGACTCAGTTTTTCCCTTCAACTAATAAGCTAGCCTCCATTTTATTGACTTATGGTGTCTTTGCAATTGGTTTTTTATTTAGGCCCTTAGGAGCTATCTTATTTGGATATATTGGAGATAGCTCAGGTCGAAAAACAGCGTTAGTCATCTCTAGTTTTTTAATGTCAATACCTACATTTCTCATTGGTATATTACCTAACTATGCAAACATAGGTGTACTCGCACCTATCTTGTTAATATTTTGCCGTATCTTGCAAGGCATATCAGTGGGTGGAGAATTTACTGGATCATTCATTTATTTAGTTGAACAGGGCATTCCCGGGAAAAAAGGGTTCTTCAGCTGTTTTGCTGATGTTGGGTGTTGCTTAGGTATGATTTTTGGGTCAATTTGCGTTGCATTATTAAATTCCTTTCTGACAGTCGATCAACTTTCCAGTTTTGGTTGGCGGCTACCCTTTTTAAATGGGATATTGCTTTCAATCATAGCACTTTACATTCGCTTTTATCTTACAGAATCATCCGAATTTTTTGTAGAAAAAATACCAGCAAAATCACCTTTGCATGAGATTTTTACAAAATACCCTAAAGAATTTATTTACAGTACATTATCAATAGCAATTAATTCAGTGGGTTTTTATTTGTTGTTAGTTTTTATTCCAAATCAAACAATAGCAATGGGTAAAATTTCATCTGCTAACGGTTATCTCGTTAATACTATTACTTTAACTATATTAATGGCAGCGGTGTTTTTTTCTGCATCGGCTTGTGATTATTTTGATAAAGTAAAAATTTACCTTATTGGTGTAATAAGTTGCATATTGCTGGCCTATCCTGTTTTTTATGCGCTAAGTTATTTTGAGTTATTAGGACAAATACTAATGACTGGTTTATTAGCAATTGCTGTAGGCTTTTGTTTTGGGCCACGGCCACTTTTTTTAATTAGCATTTTCCCATTAAAGGTACGTTACAGTGCAATCGCACTTGCTTTAAATCTTTCTAATGCTATTCTCGGCGGCACAACACCATTGCTAGCAGTCTATTTAACGTCTAAAATGGGTTCAACCCAACAGGTTGCAATTATGATTATTCTAGCTGCATTTTTAACTCTGTATTCTATATTAAGCTTAGTAAAGTTAACATCTTCAATCAAATCCCAAAACCAGTCTATGAATACATTAAGTAATGGCTCTTGCTAGCGCTCTTCACGCTTCCCATTCTGTTATTTGCTTAATTTTTTCACCACGTGCTTGCTGTAATCTTACAAATAACTCGAATAGTTCACGAATACCTTTGGTTCTTGCGTAACGGATAGGACCACCGCGGAAAGGTGCAAATCCGGTGCCGAATATCATACCTGCATCTAGTAAATCCGCATCAGCCACTACACCTTCACGCAAACAGGCAAATGACTCATCCAGCATCCGTAAAACTAAGCGGTCAGAAATGTCAGTCAGCGGTTTTTCATACGCTTCAGCTTTAGATTTAATTTGCTTACCCGCTTTTGTGTATTTATAAAAGCCTTCGCCTGTCTTGCGACCTAACTTGCCCTGCTCTACTAACGCTGTTAAACGAGCTGGTACAGCAGTGTCAAAATATTTACCAAGATAAGTTGCCACAGAAAGGCAAACATCTAATCCTACCGTATCTGCCAAAGCGACAGGCCCCATGGGCATACCAAAATCAGTCATTGCCTTATCAAGAGTAACTGCAGGAATACCTTCCTCTAGCATTTCTACACTTTGCAATAAGTAAGGCATTAACACACGGTTGACCAGGAACCCGGGGCTACTTTTCACAGGTAATGGCAAACGATCAATCTTGCGTGCAAATGCAAGTGCTTTCTCAATGACATTAGCATCTGTGCGATCACCTTGCACTACCTCTACTAATAGCATTTTTGCTACAGGATTAAAGAAGTGAATACCCACCAGACGTTCCGGCATACGCATGACACTATTAATATCATCTAATAAAATACTTGAAGTATTCGTTGCTAAAATGGCTTGTGGTTTAGCCTGACTCTCTAGTGATTTAAATAAAGCTTGCTTTGCGGGCAGGTTTTCATAAATAGCTTCAATGATCACATCCGCACGTGAGATACCCAATCCTGCAATATCAGGTAATAATCTATCCATAGCTTTTTGCACTAAATAAGGTTCTTTTAATTTTTCTTTAAAAAGCACATAAGCGCGTTTAATTGCCGGTGCAATAAACTTTGCCTCACGGTCTTGTAAAGTGACCCGCATGCCTTGTAAAGCACACCATGCTGCAATATCACCGCCCATCGTACCAGCACCAATCACATGCACATGTTGCGGCGCAAACCGGGATTCTTTTGCCAACCCTTTTAAGCGTTCTTGCAAAAAGAATACACGCACTAAATTTTCTGAAGTCTCACTAAAAAATAATTTACCACAAGTTTTGGCTTCCTTCTCCATAGGAGTATTACCGTAGATACCCCATTGCTCCCAGTTATCTATCACTTGAAAAGGCGCCGGATAATGTTCAGGACTGGCTTTAGCACGTAGTTTTTTACGTAGATACGCTGCTAACACAGTGCGTGCTATTTTATTATTAATGACTTGATTTAATTTTGATAATTGCCTGGGTTTTGCTGACTGTAACGCATAACATTTTGCAGCACTGATCAAATGACGCTTAGGTACTGCAGCATCCGCTAAGCCTAACTTAGCTGCCGCTTTCCCGCTCACGGTATGGCCAGATAGAATCATATTAAACGCTTGCGGTGCACCGATTAAACGCGGTAAACGTACAGTTCCGCCCCAACCAGGATGGATACCTAATTTCACTTCAGGCAACCCTAACCGTGTTTTAGCTCCCTCTTCTACCACGCGATACCGACATGCTAATGCTAACTCCAAGCCACCACCCAAGCAAAAACCATCAATCAATGCCACAGTAGGTATTTTTAAATTTTCAATTTTGTCAAAAATGAGTTGCCCCTGGCGCAACAAATCAACACCTTCTTCAATATTTTTAAATTTGCCAAATTGCGAAATGTCTGCACCTGCAATAAAACCATGTTTTTTAGCAGATACAATCACTACACCTTTATAATCTGTGCTATTGGCCAACATATCCATGACGTCAGATAACTCTTCCATGACTTCACGGTTAATGGTATTCACAGATGCATTTTGTCTATCAAAGGCTAGCCATAACACCTGGTCTGTATCACCCTCTAAACGCCAATGGTTGTACTGTTTCATGCGCGTACCTCTGCAGTATTTTCAATTAACATGGCACCACCTTGCCCACCGCCAATACAAATCGTTGCTATCCCACGCTGCGCACTCTCACGTTTTAAAATCTGTGTCAAATGCAAGACGATACGCGCACCACTCGAGCCCACAGGATGACCTAAAGCAATAGCACCACCATCAATATTCAAACGGTTCGGGTCAATTTTGCCAAAAGCCGTATTTAATCCCAGATAGTCACGACAATATTCTTCACTTTCCCATGCAGCTAGACATCCTAAGACTTGCGCAGCAAATGCTTCATTTATTTCCCAATAATCAATATCTTCACGACGTAAATTATAGCGTTGCATTAATTGTACTTAAGCATAAACTGGCCCTAGCCCCATCTCTGCAGGATCAACCCCTGCCCAAGCCACATCCGCTATTCGCGCCAGCACCGGCAATTTATATTTTTTAATAGCTTCTTTGCTAGCAAGTAAGACCATCGCTGCACCATCTGTCACTTGCGAACTATTACCTGCGGTAACACTACCGAATTTTTTATCAAAGATAGGTTTCAAGGTGGCTAATTTTTCTAAAGTCGTATCCCGTCGTACACCATCATCTTCTACAAAATACTCCCCAGTGGGGCTAAATGCGGGTAACACTTCAGCTAGACGATGATTTTCTTGTGCTACTGCCACACGACGATGACTTTCTAAAGCAAATAAATCCATTTCGTCTCGGCTAATACCAAATCTATAAGCTAGATTTTCTGCTGTCTGTCCCATGGAGAGATTAACAATAGGATCTGTTAATCCTTTTAATAGAGCGATCACGGGTGATAAATAACCTGGTCGGAACTTAATAATCTGTTTTAATTTATCGCCCCAGTTTTTAGCAGACCATAATCCTGCCAACCAATTCACCATGTGTTGATTATATAATAAAGGAGCTCTGCTCATTGCCTCTGTCCCGCCAGCTAAAACCAGATCATGACGACCAGTCATAATATCTTTCATCGCGCTGTCAATGGCTTGCATTCCTGAAGCACAATTACGCTGTACAGTCCAGGCAGGCATTGCTTTACCACAACCTAAACGCAAAGCAACAATACGAGCAATATTAGTTTCTTCTGGGCTAGGCATGACACAGCCAAGGACCACTTCACCCAAATCAGTTGCCGCAAAAGGTTGTCTTGCCAATAATTCCCGCCCTACTTGCACAGCAAGATCAGATGCGGATAAAGAGCCCGGTTTGCTACGCGCTTTTAAAAAAGGAGTACGCGCCCCATCAACGATATAAACATCTCGCGCTTTTATTTCCATCATTGCTTGCCCTGCCTTCTCACGTTAAGTCACTATAGAACGAAGATCGAATGAAAATTCATCCACTCGAATAATTTCCTGATGAAGAACAAGAAACTCATATAAAGTTTGCTTCTCATTTTCAGTTAATACATTTTTTGCAACAGCTATTTGCAATCTTGCATCTAATGTTGCATACGATGGAATTTTACCATCACGTATTGCACTTTGAAATTTTTTCCAAAGAGGATCAATCTGCTGGACTTCAGCCAATGCTATTTCCATGCGCCGTATTGGATGACGGCTATCACTGGCAATATAACAATAACGTGTTAATCGCTCGCGTAGCTCAGCTGGCTCAAGCATGGGAGCTACAATACGATGCGATAACTCATCTTTAGGTTTGCGATAAGCAGTACCCCATGGAAAAATAATCCAGCGCAATACCTTGCCTAACCAGGTAATCGGGAAATTATGCAATAAATCATCACAAGCTATTTGCATATCAGCCAGGCAAGTTTGCACGCACCATTTGACATAATCAACATCACTGGCAGGTTTACCTTGATCGTTAAAATATTTTAAAACGGCTGAGGCTAAATAAAGCTGGCTTAACATATCGCCCAAGCGCGCAGAGATACGCTCTTTACGCTTGAGATTCCCGCCTAAAATCATCATGCACATATCCGATAATAAAGCCAGGGCGCTACTCATTCGCGTTAATTGTCGATAATAACGCGCTACAGGGCCGCGCATTGGTGCAAAAATCAAATGCGCGCCTGTCAACCCTTGCACCCCTGAACGCACGACATTACTGATAACATAACCTATATGTGACAGCAGTAAGCGGTCTAACTGCGGCAAATTTTTCTCGCCAGCATCATTCGACAACAAACTGACTTCTTGTAAGATATAAGGATGACAACGTATAGCACCTTGCCCAAAAATAATTAGATTCCGCGTTAAAATATTAGCGCCTTCTACTGTGATACCCACGGGTATTGCTGTGTAAGCCAGTGCCAAGAAATTACGCGGTCCTGCTTGAATTCCGTGGCCTCCATGCACATCCATGGCATGGTCCATCACCTTCCTTGACATTTCTGTCATGTGATATTTTGCAATTGCCGAAGCAATGGCTGGCCGAACCGTTTGATCTACTGCTCCCGCTGTCATCACACGGGTTGCTTCTAATAGATAAGCAAATCCCGCTATATCACTTAGCGCTTCTTCTACGCCTTCAAATTGAGCAATAGGTAAATTAAATTGTTTACGTAACCGTGCATAAGCACCTGTCCCACGATAACATAATTTGCCACACGCACCACTTAATGCGGGTAAGGAAATCGCACGACCAATAGAAAGGCATTCCATTAACATTTTCCAGCCTTGCCCTATTTTTTCTACACCACCGATGATCCAGTCAAGAGGAACAAATACATCCTGACCACGTGTAGGGCCATTCATAAAAGCGAGACGTAGAGGATAATGTCGATTACCTATTTCAACACCAGGATGCGAAGTAGGCACCAGACATAAAGTAATACCCAAATCGACTTTTTCACCTAATAAATTTTCAGGATCATATAGACGGAAAGCTAAACCTAACACAGTAGCGATAGGCGCTAATGTGATATAACGCTTGTCCCAAGTTAGCCGCATGCCTATTATTTTCTTACCTTCATATTCGCCATAACAGATAATGCCGCTATCAGTAATAGAACCTGCATCACTACCCGCCTCAGGGCCTGTCAAAGCAAAACAAGGAATTTCCTCGCCATGCGCCAAACGAGGTAAGTAATGTTCTTTTTGATTAGGTGTCCCATAGTGCAGTATTAACTCTGCCGGGCCTAAGGAGTTAGGCACCATCATATCAATAGCCATGGTAAGGCTGTGTGTTGCGATTTTAGTCACGATAGTAGAATGCGCCAGTGCAGAAAAACCATGGCCACCGTATTCTTTAGGAATAACCAGGCCAAAGAAACGCTCTTGCTTAAAGTAATCCCACATTTCTTTAGGTAAATCTTGCAGGTTATTAACGATGGTCCAATCACTTGCCATATGACAGACAGTTTCAACCTGGTTATCTAAAAATGCTTGTTCTTCGGAAGTTAATTTTGGTTGCGGCATGGCGAGTAATTTCTTCCATTGCGGACGGCCGCTGAATAAATCTTTTTCCCACCATACATCACCCGATTCAATAGCGATGCGTTCAGAGTCACTGATAGGAGGCATACGTTTTTGTAAATAGAGCACTAACGGTTTAATGATTTTTTTTTGGCGAAAATGTTTTAACCAGACAAATGAAATGGCAGCAAAAAACAATAACCAGCACGTGCTTAACAGAAAAAAGGACATCACACCAAAAATACTAGTAAGAACAAGCCCTACGCCTATGATTGTTGCCCAAAATAAGATAGGTACTTGTATATAGGCGAGTCCAAGCACTAAAAGCAGTAGTAAAACAACGTTTAGCGCAGCCATGCGAATTCCTTGTCCCGGTCATGATAAACACGAATACCTTAAAGTATATGACGAAATGAAAGTGTAATGCCAGAACTGTTTTCAATAGCCCTTGCCAAACTTTTTTACTAGTATAATCAATAAATTACACTGAATAACACATACTTAGAATATCATCTATACTAAAAAATATAAGAACTATCAATAGTGTTAGGCGAAACAGGAGGAAAGTCATGGCAGCACCTAGAGCTTCCACACAAAAAACCGATACTCAATTAAAGCTTGAAACCAGCCTCTTGGGAAACAATGACTCTAGTGTATTAAAAATGACTATTGGGTTTCATGTTGAACAAAAACTGGATGATATTGCGTCACGTAAGCAATTAAACCAATACCAACTAGCGAAACTTAGAAGCATGCTTGAAATTCAGACTGTGTTTGAAGGAAGTATCGTTAGTCAAGATGGTTCTGTCATGCAAATCATCAGGAGCAATATTGAACGAAGCATTAAAGAGGGTTCAATTAAGTCAAAAGAGGAAGGAAAAGAACAACTTGCAATGTATAAGAGATTAATTGATTCTGACCTTGCCTGGTTATGTAGCCAGAGACTAGATGAAAGCACAATCGCTCAATACCTTGAAGTAGATATGACAGCCAGAGTAGGTGATCTTGGCCGTATTATGCGAACCCAAGCCATCATATCGGCACAGCCAGAAGCAAAAACACTTTTTCATCCGAGCACTTTACCTGCTTTAAAAAAATATGATCCTGAAATTGAAAGTAAAACAATTGCATTACAAGCAAAAGTGACAGATTTAACAAAAAAATTAGCGGATAAATTTGCAGAACCATTGCTGAGTAAATTAGGTGATGTAGAAATAAAAGAAACCAGTAACCCACCTGAGCTACAGTTAAGTAAATTACTGCATAGCACTATGGGGCTTCTTAATTATGAATCAGATAAAAAAGAACCAAACCCTTATAAAATAGCGATGGTTGCAGATTTATTTAAACAATTAAATAATGTCTGCGATGATCCAGATTTAGATATCGCCAAGAAAAAAGATAAAATTATCACTACATTAAAAGATATTTATCAAGGAACTTATCAAGATACGGTAGAGCACGCGGCCATAGCACAAATAGGTAAGAAAAGAGCTGAAAACAGTATTTTCTTACAAAATATTGAAGCTGTAATGAAAGCAAATGGCGTTAGCGTTGCTGAAGTCGCGCAATTAAAAACCCCCATTGTAAAGGTAGCTGTTGAAAAACCAGCACTGCCTAAACCTGCTGCTACAACACAAAAAGCCGAGGAAAAGAAATCGATGCTTGGTTCGTTAGCAACTCTGTTCAAGCCTAGCCAAGCAGAGGATAAAAAAAGTATGAAAAAAGCAGCTGCGACTGCTGAAGAAAAAAAAGAATTAGACAGCAAAGGTCCAAGCCCAATTGTGAGGGGAGATACTTTTGATGGACAGTTTCGTTATAAACTATCCGAAACGCTATACTCTTGGGAGATAGTAAAAAACTTATTTAATACTAAACAACTTATTAATGGGAAAATAACTTTACGGCAGTTATATCAATTAACCAATAATATAAGAGATGCTTTACAAGACAGCAATCAAATTGGTGCGGTTGTAGAGGCAATTCAGCATTTTAATGCGCAATTTAAACAATACGCAGACAACCCTACAGCTCAAGGGGTTTGCCTGACAAAATTTATTGCTCGCACGCAAGCTCTGGCGAACAAAGTAGATCAAGCCAGTATAGAGAGGAACGTTAAATTATCTGAGCCGCTCACAAGTCAATTTTATAAAGATTTAATAGTAGAAGACAAAGATAAACTAGCATTACCACCCACCACTAAATTATATGTCACATCAGAAACAAGAGGTGCCGTTGGCCAACGAATTATGCCTATGCTCGATGGATGTTTAAAAAAAATCCTTTCCCAACTTCAGCATGATCCCACTATTACGGGTGGCCCAGATGCAAAACAAAAAACGACGGCGGCATTGGCAGCACTTAAAGTGCGTTTTACTGAAACATCTCATTTATTAAAAGAAATCTGCCCTCCCCTCATGGATCTTCACGAGCGATATCAAAAGTCCCCTGAAGATAAAGCGGTTATTGAAAAAATCCATGGGGCTATAGTTAAGCTACAACTTGACCCTCCCCGAAGACATCAAGATGCATTTGACAGCAGGAAAACTTATGAAACTATGCGTAACACAATCCAGGCGGAAAGAACTAAAGCCTCTCCTACTCTTCAAGCTGAATTAGATAAAATGGTAGTTAAGTATGATGCTCAATTTAAATTTAAACCTCAAGAATCTCAGCCTATTCCGCATAACATTGAAGCTAAGACAGCTTCCTCGCCACGGCCTGCGCCTAAATAATAATAGTTTATCTGATGACACACTAAGGTCTGTTGACATTTCAGTAGGGATACGACTATACAGAAAGTTACCCACAGTTTCTGTGGATAACTCTGTTATTAACCTATAGAAAACTACCCTAACTCTAATAAACATAAGGGTCATCACTTCAAGAACACAAAGTGAACAGAAGTAAACACCTTATATTTTTCAACAAGTTGTGAAAAATAAAGCAAACTTATTATTGACAGATAATAAAGAATTGAACAGAGGCATGTAAATTTTCAAGTTGTGCATAAGCAGGGACTGAAAAGCAATCCCTTGTCAATGGTTAATATGCTTAACCTGGGTAATATCATCCCCATAAAATTTTTTCAGCGCTTGCAACATATGTTGCGCGGGTGACTGTTTGGCAAAGGCTGTACGCAAGTCAGTGGTCCATTTTCCACTTTCAAGGTTAACTAAAACAGGCATCATCCAGTGTTTGTCTTGCGGATAAAGTGCTAAAACCCATGGTCCATAAAAATCAGCGTATTGCTTACTAGAGAGAATCAGATTGACCATACTTTGTCTAATACTAAGACGAGTTGTGTTAGGATCAATCTGGATATAATCAATTCCCTCGAACAATACTTTACGGGTTTCGGGATTCACAGAACGCACTGCGACAGGTGTGAAGTCAGTTTCAATGAAAAAATCAGGCTGAGGAGCAATAGTTAACTGTTTGCCTGCAATAGAACTCAGCAAGGATTTACCATCATGGTATTTGTCTGGTAGATTTAATAACTTTAACAAAGTAGGTTTAATATCAAGCAATGAGACTCGTCCTGGAATAACATGCGCAGTTTGCGTTTCTACCCCAAAGAATCTAAAAGCCAGAACAGCGTGATACTGAGTCAAGCCTAAGACGTCTGTCCCATGACCTGCCGACTGGTTTACTTGTTCCTCTGCAACACTGGGTGGATAGAAGCGCGGTATGTGCTTGTCTGCGCCTGGGATAAATAAATCAGGCTCAGTGACACGATCACCTGGTAACTCAAGTGCCTCACCATGATCAGAAAGCAAGATCACCACACTATGTTCTAGTAGGTGGTTTTTCTTTAAGCGCTGTAGCAAGCTATACACTTGCTGGTCAGCTTGATGTAATGCCTGCTGATAATTATGCAGCGGTGACGTATTGGTAAGCCGTCCAGCCCATATATAAGGGTAATGTGGTAAACAAAAATGCACCGCCAGGAATAATGGCTTAGTATGTGATGCCACTAAAGCAGGCTGCATGAGATTTAAAAAAGTCGTTGGCTCATAAGTAATATAAGCTGCCCTATTACCATAACTATAAGGAAACAAGTACCGACCTAGAACAGTATTCACCAATAAATTAGACAAAGGAAAATCATTTAAACTGCCTAGTAAAAAATCATTGAAACCTATCGGCGGTGTCATGACCTGATCAAACCCGAAACGCTGATCAATATTGCTAAACCGTGTTTCATCGGTGGCATAAATAGTTTGATAGCCATTTCGTTGTAAAATAGCGGGTAAAGTTTCATGCAAGTCAAACTGAATGTGCTCAGCTAAATCAAAGCGTGCGCCATTTTTTTTGGGGTATTGCCCCGTCAAAATGCTAACCCAAGCGGGGTATGTTCTGGCTAAGGGGGTCAAGGCCTCAGAAAATACAGTAGCTTGGTTTAAGAAAGCGTCCAACCGGGGGGTTGCTTTGCTATCGCCAAAATAACCTAAAAAATCAGGGCGTACAGCGTCAACACCAATGATAATAATATTGGGTTTGGTAGTTGTGGCAGCACTTGTATTGCTAGAAGCAGAGTAGTGCTCTACTGTAGTCAGAAAAACTAGCATTAACAGGACGCTCGCTATTAGGAAACGGTGCCTATTATTAAGTAACCCAGAGAGGGCCAAAAAGATTGTTATGCTGAAAGTAGTTATCAAGATAATCAACAGCATTTTGTCCAGAAGAGGAGAAAAAATACTCCTAGTAAGAGCGGAAAATTTTGAGTCAGGATAGAAATATTGATTCGCAAGTAAGATAGTAGCGATACCTAATATCCATAATACTATGCCTATTTTTTCAACTTGTGCCTGGGAAAGGCGTAAAGCAATACCAATGAAGAACGCCAGGCTCCAAATGAAAAAAGCATAAACCAGGTGTATGAGTAATTGCATGGATAGAAAATACGCCAAACCAGGAAAAACGCTGGTGGGAATTTTTAAATGGTAAGTGACTATTTTAAAAACACCAAGGTATTCGCTACTGGCTTGAATAAAAAAGCTGATTTCCAGAAGAATGAAGAGACTGGTTAAGGTCAATAAATAAAGTGGAAGCCAGTTTTTTTTATATTGAGGTTGTAACACTATCACTCCTGCTGCTTAGTAGGTCTCCTTTGCCTTACAGGGACTTTGCTGAATAAATAGGGAAAAAATTTAGTAGCTATGAACACGAAACAGTATACTCCAAAAGTTTTTTGCCGAAACTAGAAAAAGTTACCTAATGAACAAAAAAGCCTATCGTGTTGTAATGGGAAGAAATATAACGAAGCTTTGGTGCAAAGGGAAAGCCTTACTTTACCCACACCTCAAAATGTTCAGCTGTCATTCTGGAACATGCTATTTTGTAATAGCTTTCCTCATTCTTACCGCACCAACTCCTCTGGCGCAAAATCATCAACACTAATCACTTTTTGTCTGGCTTCTTCCGCCACTAATACTATGGCCAACTGCTCATCCGAAATAATACCTTTTTCTAAAGCTACTTTGCCTTGTTCAATAAGATCTTCACCTTTAACTAATTTATCATGCACTGCCGCCTTAATCAGCTTTTCAACCGGCTCCGCTGCGATCACTTTCTGCAGCGCATTCTCTATCACAGCCAATACATTATCAGAAATATCCGTAGTGAAAGCACCTTCCGTTAAACGCGTGCGGGTCGGTGTAGGCGCTAAAAGTAACTGTGCGACTTTAAAGCCCAATTTGTCATCGGGTTTTGAAAAGCGCATGCCCACTGGAAAAATCAATACTCGTAAAAAATAAGCTAGCCACCGATTAGGAAAATTCTTTAATAATCCATCAATGCCTTCCTGAATTTCAAACAGACAAGTTAAACTCGCCCACCGCACCAAGGGTAAATCATCTGCATGATTGCCTTGATCTTGATGATGTTTCAGCACAGCAGATAACAAATAGAGATAACTTAAAATATCCCCTAATCGTGCCGAGATACTTTCTTTACGTTTTAATGAGCCTCCCAAAACTAATAATGAAATATCTGCCAACATAGCAAAAGCGGCACTAAAGCGGGTTGCCTGTTGAAAATAACGTTTAGTGATTATAGCAGGCGCTTTCACAATTTTTGCACTTGTTAAACCCAGTACCACAGTACGAAAGAAATTAGTTAAAGTAAAACTAATATGCCCCATCAAGGCTTGATCAAACTCACGTAAACGCTGATTCTCATCGACAAGTGATGCTGCATTAAACTCCGCTAAAATATACGGGTGACAACGCATCGCACCTTGCCCAAAAATAATCATACTACGCGTTAAAATATTGGCGCCTTCAACTGTAATCGCAATAGGAATTGCTTGATAAAAACGACCAAGATAATTATTAGGTCCTAGACAAATACCTTTGCCACCATGCAAATCCATTGCATCATCAACCACTGACCGCCCAAGTTCGGTCACATGATATTTGGTAATAGCAGAAGCGACCGCGGGTTTTTCACCTGTATCAATAATGCCGGCTGTCAATGTACGGGTTGCATCCATCAGATAGGTATAACCAGCAATGCGTGCTAATACTTCTTCTATTCCTTCAAAACGACCAATGGGTACTTTAAATTGACGACGAATACGTGCATAAGCGCCTGCTGTAAATGCCACCATTTTACCACCACCTGTTGCACTAGCAGGCAAAGAAATAGCACGGCCTGCTGCCAAGCATTCCATTAGCATCCGCCAACCCTGCCCTGCCATTTTGGGCCCACCGATAATCCAGGTAACAGGAATAAAAACATCTTTGCCTTGCGTTGGCCCATTTTGAAAAACAGCATTGCAAGGAAAATGGCGGCGGCCAATAGTAATACCAGGTGTGTTACGTGGAATAAGCGCACAGGTAATACCTAATTTTTTCTGTTCGCCTAATAAATGTTCCGGATCATACAGCTTAAAAGCAAGTCCAATCACTGTAGCAACCGGTGCCAGTGTGATATAACGTTTATTCCAGGATAGTCGTATGCCTAGTATTTTTTTACCTTCCTGTTCACCCCAGCATACAATCCCTTTATCCATCATAGCACCTGCATCTGAACCCGCTTCCAATCCTGTCAATGCAAAACAAGGTATTTCTTCACCACGCGCAAGACGCGGCAAATAATAATTTTTTTGTTCTTCAGTACCATAATGCAAAAGTAGTTCAGCTGGCCCTAATGAATTAGGCACAGCGATAGTCGAAGCAACAGATGCACTTTTGCCATAAACCGTGGTCAATACTTGAGAATGCGCATAAGCTGAAAAAGCTTTACCACCATATTCTTTAGGAATAATTAACGCAAAAAAACCTTCGTCTTTAAGAAATTGCCACATTTGTGGCGGTAAATCTGCTCTATTATGTGTAATATCCCAATCATTTATCATCGCACATAATGTTTGCACCGGGCCTTCTAGAAAAGCGCACTCTTCTGCAGAGAGCATTGGTTTGGGGTAATTTAACAATTTTTCCCAGTTGGGGTTACCTTGAAATAATTCACCTTCCCATCCGACTGTGCCTGCCGCCAACGCCTCGCTCTCTGTGCTGGACATCGTTGGCATATTATTCCGATAAAAATTTAATACACGTCGCGTAATAAATTTGCGGCGCCACCCTGTCGCATATAATGGGACAATCATGATGGCAAAAATAACCCAGCAACTACTTAAACTCCAGAATGATGCATGACTCAGTATAGTCAGCAGCGCTAAGAATAAAGCAATAGCTAATGTCCAGACAGCGAGTGTTGCACGCTGATAGGCCAGCGTACTCACCGAACCTAAAAATGCTAATATCCAAAACCATCCCATAGTCTATTGTCCTTTTCGTTTCTTTCTATGAATGCGGATTGCGAAAACCAGATAACTCATGGATAGTATAAAGTAAAATAACCATTGAAAATGAAATGTAATATTAAACCAACCAAACAGAGTGCCCAACACAATAGCAGGCGTTAATGCTACCATAGAGAGCTTAACAATACTCATATAACTGAGCGGAATATCCGCCAATAATGCAAAAAATTTGCCTAATAAAGCATAGACAAATGCCTGAATAACCCGATAAAGAAATGACAGAAGCAATAATAGAGGAAAAAACAAGACCCATGACCATTTAATAATGCTACCAATGACTTCTTTTGCCTCTGCTGGAACAATCTGCAATGTCAAATCATTAGGCAACTGACGTAATTTCACTTCCTTTGCATTGACCTGGTAGCTGATTTTATCTTTTGTCAGCAACATCATGGTATGTATCTGGCTTAACGATTGATATTTTCCACTAGTATCAATAACGATAAGTATTTCTTGCGTCTGAGGATTTTTAATAATATAGGGTCGGTTTTCGGGTGTAATAGTTCGACCCTCTTTAATATGAATAATAGGCAATTGAGGAGTAATGATCGCAGCTAGCTGCTCATAACTACGTGTAAAAGCCCCTTGAATATTCACTACGGTAACGATCCAACAAAAGGCGAGCAGTAGCGCAAGATACCAGACCACTTCAGCGCCCCAATTATTCTCAACATCACGGTATAAATCACATGAATAAAAAGATTTATAGAACGCTTGGAAAAAACGATATCGCCTCATGCTCTTACCTCCTTGTTATAATCCCTCATGCTCCTTTGCTACTGCGTAAATCCCAGGTGCATTACGCAAATAACCTTTATAATCCAAGCCAAACCCAAATAAAAACCGATCTTCTGTATCTAATCCAACAAAATCAGGCTCGAAATTGACGCCCGGTTCTCGTGTACGGATCTTATTAACAATAACCGCAGAATAAACTTCCTTGGCACCTGCCTGCTTACAATAATCGATAATTGCAGTTAACGTTAATCCCCCGTCCATCACATCATCCACTAGCAATATAGTGCGGTCTTTTAATGATTGCCGTGGCTCTACCAACCAATGCAAATCACCACCCCGTGTTTCATTACGATAACGTGTAGCATGAATATAATCGACTTCTAATGGAAAATTCAAACGTGTCAGCAAATGCCCACCGGGTATCAGCGCACCCACCATAACACAGATAACCAATGGGTTAGCATCCTTTAATTTTTGAGTGATAGCACCAGCCATTTGGTCCAGGGCCTTTTCAACTGTCTGTAAGTCATGAATGCAGTCTGCTTTGTTAAAAATGGTCTGGATAGTGTGACATATTGTTTTAGTCTTAGGTTCCATGTTTTTCCTGTCTAAATGAGCGTTGAACATTGTTTCCTCTAATACATAAAAAAAGATCAGTTATTGTTGTAACTTCAGCATTTACTTAATCATAGCCTCTCCCTTTTTGGGAGAGGCTATGATTAAGCAAGGGCTAAATAGATACTCATTTTTCATATTAAATCTCTGCTGATTATACACTTTACTTCATAAATGAGTAGAATAGTCATCTCATTCTAAATAAAATGGCTTCCTATGAGCGATCTAACCAATCTTGTCACCATCCGCGACTTCCTCCGCTGGGCCATTAGTCGCTTCAATGAAGCGGGGCTTAGCTATGGGCATGGCACTGACAGCGCCTGGGATGAAGCAATCGCCTTGATATTACCTACTCTCCATTTGCCATATGATATTGACCGTAGCATATTAGATGCACACTTAACACAAACTGAGCGCGAACAAGTTTATAAACTCATCCAACAGCGTATCGCTGAACGGCTTCCAGTACCCTATTTGACCCATCAAGGCTGGTTTGCTGGTTTATCTTTTTATGTCGATGAACGCGTACTAGTACCCCGCTCACCTATTGCTGAATTAATTGAAAACCAATTCGAACCCTGGATCGCGGCAGATAAGGTACACACTATCCTAGATTTATGTACCGGCAGCGGTTGCATCGCCATCGCGTGTGCTAAAGCATTTCCAGAAAGCACTATCGATGCGAGTGATATTTCTGCTGATGCTTTAGCAGTAGCCAAAATAAATGTATTACGACATGATGTAGCAGATCAAGTTACCTTACATCAAGCCGATTTATTCTCAGGTTTGCCACAAAAAAAATATGATATTATTGTTAGCAATCCACCCTACGTAGATGCAGCAGATATGGCTGCGTTACCAGCTGAATACTTGCATGAACCGCGCATTGGTCTAGCTGCAGGCAAAGATGGGCTCGATATTGCGTTAAAAATACTTCAAGAAGCCTATCGTTACTTAAATCCACAGGGTATTTTAATTGTAGAGGTCGGTAACAGTGAATATGCGTTAGCTGAAAAATTTACTAGCATTCCTTTCACTTGGTTAGAATTCCAACGCGGTGGTGGCGGTGTATTTTTATTAACAGCTGAGCAATGTCCTAACTATGCCAGGTAATTCCATCGGCAAATTATTCACTGTCACTACATTTGGCGAAAGCCATGGGCCTGCTTATGGTTGCATTATTGATGGTTGCCCGCCTGGTTTACGCTTAACAGAAGCAGATATTCAACGAGAATTAGATCGTCGTCGTCCAGGCGCATCACCCTTTACGTCACAACGCCGTGAACTTGATAAAGTGAAGATTTTATCAGGTGTTTTTGCAGGGACAACGACGGGAACACCCATCGGATTATTAATTGAAAATACTGACCAACGCGCCAGTGATTATGCTCAAAACAAAGAACAATTTCGCCCGGGTCATGCTGATTTTACTTATCAAAAAAAATATGGCATCCGTGATCACCGCGGCGGCGGTCGCGCATCTGCAAGAGAAACAGTCATGCGTGTTGCAGCGGGCGCTATAGCGAAAAAATACTTAGCCGACCATTTTAATATTATTATCCAAGGTTATTTAGCACAGATGGGGGCCATTCATATTGCGCCAATTGATTTGGATGCCATCGAGAAAAATTCTTTTTTTTGCCCTGACCCTGAGAAAATTCCTGAGCTAGAAAACTATATTACTGAATTGCGTAGACAAGGGAACTCTATTGGTGCAAGGATTAATTTACAGGCTAGCAACGTTCCTGCAGGCTTAGGTGAGCCTGTTTTTGATCGCTTAAATGCTGATCTTGCGCATGCGTTGATGAGTATTAATGCAGTAAAAGGGGTAGAAATTGGTGCAGGATTTGCTTCTATTACTCAGAAAGGCTCTGAGCATCGTGATGAAATAACACCAGACGGTTTTCTATCTAATCATGCTGGCGGTATCTTGGGTGGTATTTCAACAGGACAAATCATTACTGCAAGCATTGCTTTAAAACCTACTTCTAGTATCGCCACCTCCGCACGTTCTATCAATACTCAAAATGAACCTGTTACTGTTAGAGTAACGGGTAGACACGATCCCTGCGTCGGTATACGTGCTACACCTATTGCTGAAGCCATGATGGCAATTGTATTGATGGATCATATGTTGCGACAGAGAGCGCAGAACGGGTAAAAGAGTGATAATAAAAAACCACTTAACATTTTTAAATAAGTAGTATTTATTCACCACAACTTAATCTGCAATGCATGAATTTGCTCAGGAATCAAATCATTTAAGACCTGATAAATCTCTCGATGCACTGAAATACGTGATTTATCTTTAAAACAATCTGCCGCAATTATTACTGTATAATGCCCTGCCCCATACTGACTACCCGCATGACCCTTATGCTGCGCACTATCATCTTGCACCTCAAGCCGAGTTGGCGTGAAAGCATCTTGTAAGCGTTGTTGAATAAGAGCAACACGTTCTAGTGGAGTCATAAAATTATTTAATCATGTAGCGCGTTAAAAAAAATGCCTGGATAAAACCAAATAATATCATTGCACTAAAAATACCGTATAATTTAAAATTAACCCAGATGTCTGTTGTAAAATGATAAGCAACAAAAATATTAATGGTCCCCAAGATAAAAAAGAATAATGACCAGGCAAAGTTAAGCCTACGCCATACTACTTTAGGTATAGGCGTTTTTTCTTCTAACATATGCCCCATCATACGCTGAGTCAAAGGCTGCTTGCCTATAAACTGACTGATAAAAAAAGCAAGTCCGAAAATCCAGAATAGAATGGTAGGCTTCCACTTCACAAAAATCGGATCATGAAAATAAAGTGTCATACCGCCAAATACGAGAAAAATCGCCATAACAAGTAACTGTTTTTTATCGTATTTTTTCCGCCAAAGGCGCGTCGCGATGACTTGGAGTATGCTACCTATGATCCCTACAGTTGTAGCTACATAAATGCCATAAAATTTGAAGGCGATAAAGAAAAGCAATACAATAAAAAAATCATAAAGTACATTTAACATAAATTAACATTCCTATAATTAAAACCTATTCTGCAACTTATTTAGTCATAGCCTATCTCCTTGTAGAAGAGGCTACGCCTATTCATCAATGCACTTGCGTAGACCCAGGTGCTTGTCCGCCTTTTTTGAAAATCGCCATCACATCCACACGATCAAAATCATATTCCTTATTGCAAAATTCACATGTCACCACTATTTTTTGCTTATCTTTTAATTCCTGCTCTGCCTCTTCTTGTCCTAAAACTAAAATAGCATTTTCACTACGTTGAACTGAACAAGTACAACAAAACATCATTGGCATTTGCGCAAATAACCGCACATCTTCCTGCGAGTATAATCGATGCAATAAAGTTGCATGATCCAACTGTAAAAGCTCCTGTGGCGTTAACGTCTCCGTTAATAAAAGCAAATGTTCCCAATCATTCCTAAATAATTCCGGTTTTTCTTTGGGTAATACTTGCAATAATAAGCCGGCTGCACTCGTTTCATTGACCGCCAACCACAACCGCGTCGGTAATTGTTCAGACTGCATAAAGTAACCTTCAATCGCTTGCGTTAATGATGCGCCATGCCAGGCAACTATACCTTGATAGCGTTTAGCATTTGGCACGTCAGGATCTATCATGATAGCAAGCACACCTTGCTGCTGCGCTTCGAGCAATTCACCCTGCGTCAATTCACCTTCACACTGTACAATACCACGCAGATTAGATTGGTGGTCACATTGAGCAAGCAGTAGCTTTAATTTTCCTTTCCCACGAAATTGCACCGTCAAACGCCCATTCACTTTAATAATAGCGCTCAATAAACAAGCAACAGCTAACGCTTCTCCCAATAACTGACGAATCAACGGCGAATAAGGGTGTTGCTGAATAATAGCTTGGTAGCTCTCATTGAGGTGAACAAGCTCGCCACGAACAGGGGCATTCTCAAAAAGAAATCTTTGTAATATGTCTTTATCATTCATACATGGCAATCAATATTTTTATATAGCTAATAGAAAATAGTGTAAGATTGTACCAAGAACCCTAAGCAAGCTACAACTTAAACAATGGCTAAAAAACCTCAATTAAGTGATGCCGACAAAGCCGCCTTTAAAGAAGCAATGAAAGGCGTCAAACCTTTAACTCACACTAAGGTTAGCACAACAACACAGATCCCTACCCTCTCAAGCAAACGTCATTCAAAACCTCATTTAGAAGAGAACGCTGCCATTTTATTCCCATTCTCTGATTATGAAACCCTTACACCGGTGGGAAGCGACGACCTGATCGAATTCTTTCGTGTTGGCATTCAACATAAAGTTCTTCGCAAAATGCATACAGGGCAATATACTATAGAAGCAAGATTAGACCTGCATGGCATGATAGTAGCAGAAGCCAGGGAAGCGCTCGGTCAATTTATCATTAAATGTAGTAATAAAGGGATACGTCACGTGCTTATTATCCATGGCAAAGGTCGCGCGCACTCCGACCCTGTTTTAAAAAACAAGCTCAATCATTGGCTGCGCCAAACCAACGATGTCTTGGCATTTTGTTCTGCTAAATCAAAAGAAGGGGGTACTGGTGCATTATATGTGCTTTTAAGAGGGCAACGTCCTTGACCAAAAAAAATGTCATTATGATTGGAATTGCAGGCGCATCTGGCTCTGGAAAAAGCCTTTTAGCCAATACCATCGTCAATGAGCTTGGTTCAGACCGTGTGATTGTTATTTCTGAAGACTCCTATTACAAAGACCATAAAAACATGTCCCCTGAACAACGCGCTAATATTAATTACGATCATCCTGACTCACTAGACTATGAGCTGCTCTACCAACATTTATTGCAATTACAAGCAGGCAATCCTGTTGAAGTTCCCATCTATAATTTTTCCAAAAGTAGTCGTGAGAATGTAACACGTAAAATTGGGCAGCATACATTGGTCGTACTCGAAGGAATCCTGTTGTTTGTTGAGCCCCAACTACGCAATGTAATGGATATCCGTATTTTCATGGAAACAGCATCCGATATCTGCCTTATCAGACGCATAAAACGTGATATAAAAGAACGTGGAAGATCACTTGATGCTGCACTTAAACAATATGAAAACACAGTGCGACCTATGTATTTGCAATTTATTGAGCCCTCTAAACGTTATGCGGATATCATTGTGCCTCATGGTGGCGGTAACCGGATTGCTATTGACATGATTAAAGCAAAAATGCGCGAATTGCTAGACGACAGCAATGTCATTAAATAGGCGAATGTCATTATATTTACATATCTTATATACCTGTAACGTCTGCTTAGCACAGCCTCTCCCACAAGGGGAGAGACCGCACTAAGCAAATGCTGAATAAATACAGGATTTATAGTATAATATTTATGCTTTCTTAAAAGAGAGGTCATGCCTAGTGAAGCTAAAAAATAAAGTGCTCATTTCAATTGGCCTGCTCTGGGCAGGATTTTTAATTATTACCTATATAACATCCCATTTTTTCCTGTTACACAGTTTTCTCTCATTAGAAAATGATCGTGCTAACCGTGACTTAAATAGAGTCTATCAAGCGTTAAATCAAAGCAATTATTCTTTGTATACCTATACGGTTGACTGGTCTCACTGGAATAGCGCATACCAATTTATGCGCGGGAAAAACCCTCACTTTGTAACTGATAATTTTAAAATACCGGCTTTTATTAATTCAAACATCAATTTGATCACTTATTGGAATCAAGCAGGCAAATTAGCTGCAGGAAAGGCTATCAATACGAAGACACAAAAATATATCAGCTACCCCAAAGGTCTTGCGAACTATATTTACCCGAATAGCCCACTCGTAAAAGCGCATAAAAATTTGCGCGGCTATATTTTAACTGCTGATGGCATTATGATGATTGCCTCTTCTACTATTACTGACGGTAATAAAAGCCAACCACCATTAGGCATGACTGTATTTGGACGTTTACTTTCTCCAGAAATTCTACAAAATATAAACCAGGCTACCCGAGTCAATACAGCTTTATTTTTACCTGAACAAATAGCCACGAATACAGGTCTTACCCACATTTTCAAAACAGCCGCGAGTAAACCAGCAGAATTTATAATCAGACCTTACGATAAAAATATACTGCATGGTTACGCAATCATTAAAGATATCCATGGCAAACCTATAGGTATGTTCCAAACCACTACTCCTCGCGTTATTTATCTATCCGGTTTGAAAATGATTAACTATTATCTTGCTTGTTTTATCATTTTAGGCGTCTTATTTTCATTCTTAATGCTATGGTTATTACGCGTTTTAATTATTAAGCGCTTGGAATCTTTAGATCATAATGTAGCAGAAATTAGCAGGAGTAATTCACTCTCCCAACGTGTAGAAGAAAATGGGAATGATGAAATAGCTTCATTATCTAGACAAATTAACGCCATGATGAATATTATTGAAACTTCCCAGACAAAATTGGAACATCGTGTCAAAGAACGTACGCAGGAATTGCAAAAGACTAACATTCAATTGCAGCAAGAAATTGTTGAGCGCAAGTCAGTTGAAAAAGAATTGACGACACACAAAGAACATCTGGTGCGTTTGGCACATTACGATAGCCTCACTTCTTTGCCAAATCGAGTTTTCTTTAATGAAATGCTGACAAAAATATTAAGTCATGCTAAACGCCAAAAAACAAAATTAGCTATTTTATATATTGACTTAGATAGCTTTAAAACGATTAATGATGCACTTGGCCATCCCGTAGGTGACTTAGTTTTAAAAGAAATTGCTGCTCGTTTCTTAAAAACATTACGCGCAAGTGATATTTTATCACGCTTAGGCGGTGATGAATTTGTTATATTACTGAATGACATTGATCACCCCAATTTTGCTCGCACTGTTGCGGAAAAAATATTAAAAATTTGTTCGGAACCTTTAAAAATAAAAACGCATGAATTTGTTCTCACAACTAGCATTGGTATCTGTATTTACCCAGAAGATGGCACATCCTTGGAAGACTTATTGAAAAATGCAGACATGGCTATGTATAAAGCCAAGCAAGCAGGAGGTGGTTTTTTTCAATACTATACGAAGGAAATGGATCTGGAAGCCCATGAACGTATCCGACTTGAAGCGGCCTTACGCAAGGCCATCAATAGAAATGAATTTTTGCTATATTATCAGCCAAAATTGCAGTTAACTGACGGCACGATTATGGGAGTTGAAGCGCTTATCCGTTGGGAAAGCCCTCTATTAGGTTTAATAAACCCTGCAAAATTCATTCCATTAGCAGAAGAAACAGGCTTGATTTTGCAAATCGGAGAATGGGTTTTACGCGAAGCTTGCCGGGTAAATAAATCTTGGCAAGAACAAGGCTATCAGCCTATTACTATTGCTGTTAATCTCTCAGCAAAGCAATTTCGCCATCAAAACATTGCGCAGATTGTTGCAGCCATTCTTACCGAGACAAAGTTGGAACCACAATATCTTGAATTGGAAATCACTGAAACAGCCATTATGGATAATGTCGATTTTGCTGTAGAGACGTTGCATGCTCTTAAAAAAATGGGGGTCAAAATTGCCATTGATGATTTTGGTACTGGTTACACTTCAATTAGTTACTTAAAACAATTTCCTGTGAGCGTTATAAAAATAGATCAGTCTTTTATTAAAGAATTACCTAATAATTATGATGATGCTTCTATAACAACTGCAGTGATTGCGCTTGCTCACAGCCTCGATATTAAAGTCGTTGCAGAAGGTGTTGAAACGCCTGAGCAACTTCAATTCCTGGCTGATCATGACTGTGATATGGTACAAGGATATTATTTGAGCCAACCACTATCCGAAGAAAACATGGCGTTGCAGCTTATAAAAAGTGATGCAGGGGTTGGGCAAAAAACGCTGGCGTAAAATAAAAAAATTGCTGCTTCGCATTTCGCTCTCCCGCCCACAGGCCGTAATAAAAACACTATTTTTTATTGCGGGAGAAGGAAATACAAAGCAGCATCATCTATTCCGCAAAACACGCAAAAACTGCTCTTCATTCAACGTTTCAACACCTAATTTTTTCGCTTTTACCAGCTTTGATCCCGCATCCTCTCCTACCACTACATAAGTTGTTTTGCCAGATACACTACTCGCCACTTTAGCGCCTAAACTTTCTAGTTTTTCTTTAGCTTCTTCGCGACTCATTGCTTGCAAAGTCCCAGTCAACACAAATGTTTTACCCTGCAAAGGTAACGCATGTAAAACGTTGGTGATTTTAGGCCAATGGATACCAGCGGCTAATAATTTATCAATGACTTTACTATTATGTTTCTCTGCAAAAAATGCAACGATATGCCCTGCTACTACTGGCCCTATATCCGATAGAGTTTGCAATGATTCTTCTGTCGCCGCCAATAAATCTGGCAAATCTCCAAAATAATTTGCCAATTGTTTAGCAGTCGCTTCTCCCACCTCACGAATACCTAAAGCAAAAAGAAACCGTGCTAATGTCGTTTTTTTGCTTTTTTGCAAAGCATCCAGAATATTTTGGGCAGACTTTTCAGCCATACGCTCTAAATTAGCCAGCTGCTCAAGTTGCAATGAATATAAATCAGCAACATTATCTACCCATTCTTTATCGACTAACTGATCTATTATTTTATCGCCTAAGCCTTCAATATTCATCGCGCGACGAGAAGCAAAATGTTTCATTGCTTCTTTACGTTGCGCCGGACAAAATAAACCCCCACTGCAACGCGCAATTGCTTCACCTTCTATCTGCTCCACTTTGGAGTGACAGATTGGGCAATAAGCCGGTAAATGAATCTCTTTTATTCCTTGTGGCACGGTGTGTTCAACTACTCTAACCACTTCTGGAATGACATCACCTGCGCGTCTAACCACCACTTTATCACCAACATGGATTTTTTTCCGTTGAATCTCGTCCATATTATGTAAAGTTGCATTACTAATTGTTACACCATGCACAAATACAGGACGCAAGCGAGCGACAGGAGTCAAGGCCCCTGTCCGCCCTACCTGGAACTCTACTGATTCAATTATCGTTTCTACTTCTTCAGCAGGAAATTTATATGCGATCGCCCAACGTGGTCTATTTGATACAAAACTTAATTTTGTTTGGTAATCTTTTGAGTCGACTTTTAAAACCACACCATCAATCTCATAAGGTAAATTTTTCCGCTGTTTGCCCATATGCCGATAATATGCCAAACAAGCATCTACTCCTTTCACTTTTACATATGAACTGACTGGTAGTCCCCAACTTTTTAAAGCTTTTAATATGCTTGTATGTGTAGCAGGAAGGTCAGGGCCTGGCTTACTACCTATCCCATAAAAATAAACCGAAAGCGGTCTTGCTTCAGTGACCGTAGGATCAAGTTGTCGCACACTTCCAGCCGCAGCATTCCGTGGGTTAACAAAAATTTTTTCACCTTTTGCTTCTGCTCGTCTATTTAATTCAGCAAACCCCTTTTTAGGCATGTAAACTTCGCCACGTACTTCAAGCATCTGAGGGTAATTTGTTCCTCTTAGCCGTAATGGCACCATTCTTAGGGTACGTATATTTTGGGTAATATCTTCGCCAGTTTCACCATCTCCACGAGTTGCAGCACGTACTAAACAGCCATGCTGATAACAAACACTGACTGCAACACCATCCATTTTAGGTTCGCACACATATTCAATTTCATTTGTTACACTCAAGATGTGTCGCACGCGCTGGTCAAAAGCAATAATATCATCTTCAGTAAAAGCATTTTCCAGTGATCCCATAGGAATTTCATGGCGAATTTGTTTAAATTCTTTCAGTGGTTTTGCCCCAACGCGCTGGGTAGGTGAATCCGGCCTGATTAATTCAGGGAATTGCTTTTCCAAATTTTGTAGCTTTTTAAATTTTTGATCGTACTCTGCATCTGAAATAATAGGATCATCTAATACATGATAATGGTAATTATGCTCATTAATTTCCTGGCTAAGCTTTTCAATTTCTTCGCTTAGATGTTTCATCTCTTTCTTTTTTCTATCAAGAACCATTGGCATATACATAACACCATTTGATTATACGGTATTAGCTTCTCCCCTTGTGGGAGAGGCTATCCTTGTCTGGTACTGCTGCCGAATCTCATCATTCCATGGCTCACGACTTCCTGTCTGCAACTCCCCACGCAAATCTTCCGCCAATTGCTCCGCTGCACTCAACATCAACGCAAATGCCTCTCCTCTATCAGGCACTTGATGCAAGTTCATAAATAAAGTAAGCCCTTTACAAGAAAAATCACCCATCCGGTTCAAGTCAAATTCTCCCGGCTCTGTAGCAGAAGCTAAGCTAAACAAGGTTTTTTTATCCATCGCCACTTTAGAATAATAATGAAAAATATTCATCGCCCCAAATCGCATGCCCGTCGCAGAGATCGCCTGTAATAAATCATAAGAAGCAAAATGCTGTCCCGGTTTGGCAATGACATTGATAATAATGAGATCACCCACATGATCAGTCATTAATGTTGCACTCCAGCCAAATTCATCGCCTCATGCACATCCACACTCACCAACCTGGACACGCCAGGTTCATGCATCGTCACGCCAATCAGATTCTCACCCATTTCGATCGCTAATTTATTATGGCTAATAAAAATAAATTGCGTTTTATTCGCCATCGTTTTGACTAATTGGCAAAAGCGGCCAATATTAGCATCATCTAACGGCGCATCCACTTCATCTAGCATGCAGAAAGGAGCGGGGTTCAAATGAAAAATAGAAAACACTAATGCAATAGCTGTCATGGCTTTCTCACCACCCGACAATAAATGAATAGTGCTATTACGCTTCCCTGGTGGACAAGCCATTACCGTGATGCCAGCATCCAGTAAATTCTCGCCTGTTAATTCAAGATACGCTTTCCCGCCTCCAAACACGAGGGGGAATAATTCCTGAAACCGTGAGTTGACTTTATCAAATGTTTCTTTAAACTTTGCACGCGTTTCTTTATCAATTTTAGCAATCGCATTTTCTAAGGTAGTCAATCCTTCTTGCAAATCATCATGTTGTTTATCTAAATATTGTTTACGCTCTGAACAAGTCGCATATTCTTCAATAGCAACCAGGTTAATAGCACCCAAACGAGTGATACGTTGCGTAATACTCTCCAGACGTGCCTGCCATTCATTCGCCTCAACCTCTGCGGGCAAATCTTGTAAAATATCTTGTAGTTGCAATCCAGTTTCATTCAGTTGTTCAATCAACGTATCTGATTTCACTTTAACGCCTTGCCACTCCACACGTAAATGTTCAAGGCGATCACGGAAATGAGCCACTTCACGTTCAAGTTCCTGTTTACGTGTTTCCAGATCAGTTAAGTCATGATGCACTGATTCCATTGAAAATCGCGCTTTACTCAAATCCTCATCTATTATCAAACGCGAAGAAAGCAAAGAGCTTAAATCTTGGCGGCGAGACTCAATAGACTGCGCAGCATCCAACTCATTCTGTAATGTCATTTTACGCTCTGCCAACATCGCTAATTGTACTTCCAGACGCATGACAGTTTGTTTCCCTGCCGCTTGTTGTGATTTACTCGTTTGCAAACGAATTTCCAATTGGTGCGCTTCATCCCTTAACTGCTCTACATTGTTACGCGCTACAGCGTGTTGTTCACGTAAATTTCCGCGCTTTTGGCTAAGCTGATCACGTTGCCCAGCTTGTTGCTCTAGCTCTGACATGGCACGCTGCCAGGTGCTACGGGTTTTGCTTAATTCGGCGTGCGTTTGCTCAAGCTGCGTTTTATTCTCATCCAATTCATGACGGAAACGTTCTGCCCGTGTCTGCAATTCAGTTAATTGCGTCTGTTTCATTTTTTGCTGTGCATGCACGTCCGCCGCTTGCGCATGCGCTTGATTAACCGTCTTTTGCAAGATATCACGCTGGTTTTCCAATTCCTTCAATTGTTCACGATGTTGCGCCAGGCTTTCTTCTAGCTCATCATGCGTTGCGCTCAACTCGATGATGAACTGCGTCAAGTGTTTTAAATCTTGCTCACGCTGAAATACACCCGCCTCTGGACTCTCATCCCGTGTTACGCGTAACCAGGATGGGCCAAACCACATGCCTTCACGTGTAACCACGGATTCATGTGCCGCCAGTGATTGGTATATTTCCAATGCAGCAGCGAGCGATTCTGCAAGATAAACATCGGCTAATAAAGAATCGAGCGGCCAGGGTGATTTTACTTTAGTAAGTAAATTCATAGACTTAGAATGCCCTGCAGCCGGCTGGTTTTTAGCAAATACACATAAACTCCCCGCGGTAAGTTGCTCTACTAAAGGAGCTACCTCAGATAAATCATCAACACAGACTGCTTGTAAATAAGCACCCAATACTTTTTCAACCGCTTGTTCCCAACCGGCTTCTACCTCAATGCCTTGGGCCAGGCGTGGTCGCTGATCGAGGTGATGCTGTGCTAACCAAGATAGGATAGGGTTATTACGTTGCCCCAATGCTGTTTGCTGTAATGCCTCTAATGAAGCTTGCTGGCCACGCGCTTTTTGTAATTCATTGCGTACTTGATCCAGCTTCTGGATCGTTTGTTGCTGGGTTATTTGTAAGGCAGAGATCTGATTCCTGGTCTCTGTGATTTGCTGACCATGGCCTTCTGTCTGTGCATCGACTTCAGAGACTTGTTGCGAAAGAATATTTATCTCATTCTCTAATCTGACAAAATCAAATTGCGGTTTATCTTTCTCAAGCCTGCCTTGTTGCTGCGTCAATGCAGAAATTTTTTGTTCTAAATGCTGAATCCGCGTTTGTTCAACTTGAGCTGTCTGTGTCGTTTGTGCAGTTAACTGGTTAAACTCATCCCATTGGCTTTGCCAATCCTGCATAGCTTCTTCCGCTGCTTCCAACTCACGTGCTGCCGTTTTTGTCGCTGCCACAGCCTTTTGTGCTTCAGGCTCTAACTGTAACAACTCTTCTGCTAACTGTTGCACTGCATCCTGTGCTACTTCAGCCTCATTTTTCACCGCTAACCAATCATTATCGATTTGCTGAATATCATCTTGCCATTGCTGCAGCCGCTCTTCATGATGTTGAATTTCTTGCTCCAAACGCGCAATATCATTACCCACTGCATAATGCCGACGTTGCACTTCCTGAAACGCCTCATTTGCCTGGCGTGCAATCTCCCGTTGATACTCTATCTGCAAATTGATTTCACCCAGCTCCGCTTGACGCGCCTCCAAGCCAGTTGATTGTTGCTGAATTTGCAAAGATTCATTCACCAGACGATTATCTAACTGTCGCCATTGAATGCCATACCATTGCCCACGCACCAGTCGCTCTTCCTGTTTCAGCAACTTATATTTTTCCGCTGCATTCGCTTGCCGTTGCAAGGCATTTAATTGCTTCTCCAATTCCGCTCGTACATCGTTTAATCGTGCTAAGTTGTCTTTAGTATGCTGGATTCGGTTCTCTGTTTCTCGACGACGTTCTTTATAACGTGAGACTCCTGCTGCTTCTTCTAGGTAAACACGCATATCATCGGGTCTGGCTTCAACCACCCGTGAAATCATATTTTGCCCTATGATAGAGTAGCTACGTGGTCCTAGTCCTGTTCCCAAAAAGATATCAATGATATCCCGCCGCCTACATCGTACTCCATTCAAAAAGTAAGCTGACTCTGAATCGCGTGAAATTTGCCGTCGAATGGAAATTTCCGCATAACTCGCATATTCGCCTCCCAGAGAACCATCCTGGTTATCAAATACCAACTCTACAGAAGCTTGCCCTACAGGCTTACGAGCCGTTGAACCATTAAATATCACATCTGTCAAGGACTCTCCTCGCAGATATTTAGCCGAACTTTCGCCCATCACCCAACAAACAGCATCAATGATATTCGATTTGCCACAGCCATTCGGACCTACAACAGCCACTAAATTACTCGGAACGAGAACTGTAGTAGGGTCAACAAAAGATTTAAAGCCTGCGAGTTTGATTTTCTTTAATTGCATATCTCTCTACTCATCGCTCCTGCGGGTTGAAATGGTTAGCAATGTCCTTATTGCTTTAGGAAAAGCTTGGACATAGTGTACCTGATACTGGGGATTTGCGCCAAATTGATTTCATAAAAAAGCAGTTCTATTTAGCACCTGTTCAGCACTGCCTCTGTCCTTGCGAGCGCAGGAGCAGCCTTAATAAAAATATATGCTTTAGTGTTCTTACTCTCCCACAAGGGGAAAAGGCTAGTACTAAGTAAGATACTTAAGCGTAAATTCGCCCTGGATTGTCCCACATAGTTGAATTTTGCGAGGCAATGCTATCATTATCCTATTATTTAAGAAATGATGCTTATTCATTTTTTTTTAACAGCAGACTTTGTTGCTGTTCTCTCCTTGTCTTTGCGTTTGTCTTTGCTTTTGCTTACAGGCTTTCCCTGAGGAGATACTGACGGTCTCCTGCCAACAGCAGAAAATTCAGTTACACTTCCGGAGGATAATTTTCTTTCTTTTAGCTCTTGTGCTGGTGATAATGATGACGCGCTCCTCGAATCTTGTGAATGTGACAATGGTTGTGGCCGTGATAATGAGCTCTTCGGAGCAGAATCACGCAGCTTATGATCTAATTGGTGTTGCGTACCTCCGTGCAAATCTATAGTTACTTCAGGCCCCTGCTCCACCCCTCCCCTGCTTAATAATAATACCTGAGCACTAAGCTGCATAAATTGTTGAGCACTTTGAAAGAGTTCTTGATAACGTTTTTCTTTCAGCCAAGGCGGCGTTACAGGTGACCACATTTGAATCCCTATTTTACCTCCACTCGCCATGAAAGCGAGTGTTGATAAAACACCGGTTACCAGACAAGAAATACCCCCGACAAAAGAGGAAAAAACATTCTCAAGAAATCGCAGCACAGCAGGTGTATTATCTTTGCGGTACTTATCACAAACTATTTGAATATCTTTTAGTATTTCCTTATCTATTTTTTCATTATCACTTATTTCAAAGCCATTATCTGACATAAGCAATATATTCTTGACAAAATCTTCTCGTAATTCCTTATTAGTTGGATCCTTATCAAAAATTATAGCCTTAAAAGCCTCCGAGGATATGCATTCCAAGCCGCTTGACAGAGTTTCATATTCTCCTTGTCCTTCTCTAATAATTTCTAATCCTCTCAGGTGCCTAACCCAATTTCCAAATCGGGTTGCTCCTCGTTTTATACCCTCCCATGCAGCGCGGCCGGTTACAAAGAGCACACCAAGCGCAACACCTCCTACTACTGCTGCAGCGATGAACCCTGCCGCAGTTGCTCCTATACCCAATCCTGTAGCTGCTGCTGCAGCTCCACCGATTGCAACCTTAGCTAATCCAATGAGCTTATCACCAATCGATTCTCTCTGAAACCAATTCGCTGGATTAAAACCCGCCGTAAAGTGTGCATAGATGGCAACAGCTAACCCGGTAAGCGCACCTATTGTCAGCCCCCAAACAAAAGTTCTAAGCCAGCTTATCACTGGAGACTCAGGAATTTCGTAGGCATGTTGTTTATTAAGGTAACCTTTCAGTAAAATATAATCCGGCTTCGTTGGGGCTTTTGATTCAGGGTCAACAAAAGGATGCGAAAAAAGCACATACCCCAAAACATTCCGCGCAGCTGAACCTGCACCTGGGTATTGATTACCCTCAAGTGCTGCTACAAGCCGGTCTTCATTATAATGAGCTGAATCTTTATTTTTATTTAATATATTACTGTTTTCATTATTTTCTCGATAAAGATCACATAATTCCTTCATTGCTTCAATATCATCGGACGTATACTTATGATTATATCTAAGGAATAAGGGAATAGTATCGATCAAAAGCTTACCCGCTTTAAATTCATTAGTTCCTTCACCTGCATTACGCAGTGTCTGTATGGATCCCAAAAAAGCACGGGGAGAAACACACTGAGGTCTTCCAAAGCAGGGAGTTGCAGCAGATACTACAAATGCATCTAACTCATTTTCAACACCCGTAATCGCTTCAACTCCTAACGCAGCTTTAATCCCATTCAGGAAATCTTGCGTTATTGTCGTGGTGTTTTTATACTTCATTATAATTCTAGGAGAATGCAAAATAAGTTTGTAAGCATCCACAGAAGTTCTTCGATCTGCTAGAAAAGCTGCTTTTCTCTTTCTGAGATCAGCTTCTACTAATAAATTCCTCTCCAATAATCCATCTACTAAATAGCCATCCGCTTTCTGGTATCGATAAATGCTGGTGACTATGAGATCATGCAACCAACCTTGATTACCAAAAAACCGACCTCTTTCAGCGCCTTTATAGAACCCATGGTCTAGTTCTTGCAACACTATCCAACCTGCTTTTCTTTGCGGATAAGGACCTGCTATGATTTGCCTAGCAGCTTCTTCGGGAAAATTTTTGAACGCTACGATCAAGCCAGTTTCACAACCATTTAACTCCTCAATATCCTCTGCAGTGAACCCCGCGGTTAATGCATCGGCTTTTACTTTAAAGCGATTAGGGTTAAAAGGAATAGTGCGTGTGATTTTTTGACTACCCTCTTCCCAGGGGCCTAAATTTTTTAGAATAGCAATTCGGCTGCGCTTATCTAATGCCTTGATCTGGGCTATGCTGAGCTGAGTTAAATCGAGTTTTTGTACCTCCGCTTTTAATTTAGGCTCACTTAAATCACCTGCATTAGGGCGTGTCAAACTACCCCAATGTAACCATCCAGCTTTCTTGGCAGTATCTTTTAATACTGCCTGATCAAAATCCTCATTAGTCCAATTTGCAAATAGTTTTTTCGCATCATCTATTGCTGCGGCACGACGCTGCTTATCCTCTGCGAGCGCAGCCTCATACTCATCTCTATTTCTTATTTGTTCAAGCCTAGGATCAGGTGCATCTATAAAATAATTCTTTAAACTAGAAAAAATATTGTCGTAAACACTTCCGCCAGATGAAATTACCCATGCACGCATAGACGGGTTTCTTAACATAGCAGCCGCCATCGTGACACGATCTTCTTGCGATTGCGCCAGGAAAATCGAATATATTTTATGTTTATCAGGCTCAATTCTGACAAGCGCTTCTATAAGTTCATCAATTTGATGATCAGTTAGATTAGCACAATGTCCTTCTAATAAAGCTTTCCCAGAAGCAAATCTCGCTTTTGCATTCTCTTGTCCCAAGCATATATCACATGCAGCTTGTACACGTTCAGTCATATGTATTGATTTTCTTTCTTTTTCCTCATCTTCCAAAAGCAAGACATCAAAAATAGATTCTATATTCTCCACTGCATCTTTAGGGTTTAATTCAATTAAAACACCCATGAAATTATGTATGATTTTAATTAAACCCGCTTTATCTACGAGAGTAGACTCAATATGTCTCATCGCCATACGCGAAGCAAGACCCGCACCGGGACCCAGCATTAGAGTTTGTACTTTACTGTCTTCTCGTTCCCGAGCAGATAATTTAGCATGACGAGAACCTTCTAAACTGCTGGCAGCATGCTTGAGCGCTTCTGCAGTAATTTGCATGCAGTTTAAATAAGATATTTTTGTTTCTCTTACAGCATCTCCCATACCTGCTAGTATTATTGGCTTTACGTTAGTTTTTTTATCTTTGTCTCTATCTAGCTCTGCGTTAACAGCACGTAACAAATCATTAGATTCATTAACTGCCACGACAAAAAAATCACCCCGATTTTCCTGTATCGCCCGCATAAAATTCGTCGTCTTTTTTGCTACATATTTCTGTAACTTTAACGCACTATCATCTTGCAAATTACTTGCTAATCTACGGCGAACTTCCTCAGCTATATTTTCATTCTTAGCAATATAATTCATTGCTTCTGCAGGACCGAGCACTCCAGCAAGCTGCATGAGCTGCTCTTCCTTTAGTTCAGCTATCTTTTTTGCTTCATCGGTCCCTATACCCTCACAACTAAGGATGACTCGCGCAAGAGAAATTCTTATGGCTTCATTTGAATGTGTACTAAATATTTCATAAGCAGTTTGCAACCCGCTGTTTGCTACAAATTCCTGATTAAGTATATTAAGAAATTCTTTTTGAATAGGTGGGTTACTTACTCGATATAAACAAATATCATAAAGTTGAGCAATTGCCTCTTTACTACGAGCAGACTGAATTAGCATGCGCAAATACTTTAAGGCTTCTTCTTCTGAGTTGTTCTCAAAAAGAAACTGAATGATAGCAGCCACAGTATCTTTTGCTATACTAACGTCCTCTATATAAAGTGAACTAGGGCGGTCTATTTTAACTAAATGCGCAATATAACGCTCAGCATACAGGTAGAGCCTTCTATTTCCTTTTGCAAAAATATCTAATATGCCATCTTTAGATTCCGCTTCGTTAAATTTAGGATGGCTTATAAGTGATTTAAGTTGTTTTATTTCATCTTGAACTTCTATTACGCCTACCAAGCTATCAAAATCATTATAAGGAGGCGTAGTTAAGAGGCGAGTTAAAGATCCAGTGGCGCGCACTAAGCGAGCCTCAAACTTATCAACAGCTCTTTTACTCGCTCTTGCAGCTATCTCAACATCTACCTTAGAGATAATGGTATCTATAATTTTTTTTGTTTGCGCTGCAGCTCCCCATCGCCTCCCAAATATGTGTTTATCTTTATCTATATAGTATTTCTCTAATTCTGCCTGTAACTTTGTACCATGCTCAACTCTATACGGCAATAATGCTTTAAAAAGCATCAGTTTTGCTTGTTCTATTTCTGGGATAGGCTCTACTACCGCATGCTTTTTTTCATCTAAACTCACGCCCTCAGCCCTTGTACGCGCAACAAGCTGTCTTGGTGCGTGTTCTTCTTCACGCTGCACTGCTTTTGCTAAAAGAATAATATCTTTAAGCGTTATAGGACTCTTTTCGCTAAAAGCTTTAATCTCTTCTTTTAATGTCATGCTATCACCTTAGTAAGTGAAGCAAGTCCTTTCGCTTTCTCCGTCCATTTTTTATTAAATTTATTGGTAAGTTGACTTAATAATACTTACCGTCCCGTTTTGCTACTTTCAAATTTAAGTTTAGTACATAAAGTTAGTATTCTCTATATCATAACATTATTTATCCCTATTTAATTGATTAGTATCATTTTTATACCATTAATGCTATCAACTCCTTTGCAACTTCATAAAACATTACCATACAAACCTTAAGTAAATCTTAACACTTTCATATAATTAAACTTTAAAATAATTCTTATTTCTTGCTTAATATTTTCTTAATCAATATGCTATATAATTCATCATATAAGCCCATAGTTAATCACAATACTAGCAAACTGTGAACTTATGTATATAATTAAGAATAAATCATTTTATTTAAATAAATTTATTATAAGAATTAGTTTAATAATTTGAGGAGATCAATATGTCAGAAGGCCACGCAGCACTTCCAGGCGATGAGGAAAAAAAAGTATCTGGTAGCAAGAAAAAATCTTCGCTTTTTGAAACAAGTATGGTTATGTCCGCTAAAAATGGATGGATCACTAGCCATAACAGCCTAAAAATATTTTCAGCGTTTTTAAGAATACTTGATCCCACTCTTATCGAAGAATCCATAAACATATCGCTAATGACTTCTATGCTGCTAAGATATATTATTAAAAAAACTGTAGAAACAGCATTTCCTTTGCCGACAACTCCTGTAACTGAAGAGACTTTAAACCAAGAAATTAAAAAATCAAATGATATCGCTGTAGCTTTGCAAAGTATCTGGTGGCCTTTTAGACGAAATAAACAACCACAGGATCAAGATGTCAGCCGAGCAACTCGTTTACTTTTATGCCAGCAAATGCTTGACCAATTTAAATACGAAGCTAATAATCCCGGATCAACATTAGATGAAGCAGCAATCAATCGTGTATATGAAAAAGTCCTCACTAATTTTAACAAGCAGAAAGAGTGGTGGCCGGGACCTTTTAATAAAGAAATTGACCAACTCAAGCGTGACCTTTTAAATGTAAAACAAAATTATTTATCCGTCAGAGAAAAAAGAAAAGATTTAGAGACAATTTTAAGTCGCTATCAAGGAGATGCTAAGACTGAGCCAGTAGCAGGCTCTTCAGAGATTCCTCCTATAATAATAGAGGCAAGCATACAATTAGCTCAAATATTAACAGACTTGCAAAAATTATCTGAGTATAAAGCTCCTACTGCTCAATCTATTATTAACACAGAAAGTACTGAGATACGATCACAGATTGCTAAATTCATCGCAAGCGAAAAATTTGCTCTCAAGCATAATTTAGACAAAATGCAAGCACAAATAGCAGGAAAAAAATTCTCCAAGGATGATTTAGAAACAATGCATGGACTTCTTCTGCAATTAGCTGCAAATAATAATATAAATCAACAATTATCCGCTATTGCAATCATGGGACCTGAATTACAACAGCCAGTTGCAAGTTTAAAACAGCAAATTAGCACATTAACGAAGACTGTTGAGAATAATATACAAGAATTAAATGCCGCGAAGCAACGTAGCAAAAGCCCATCTCCCTCTTCTTCTCATGGCAGTGAACGTAAAGTTCATACCCCTCCTCTTCCCTCTGGGCTTCCTCAAGCATCAACAGTGGTTATACCTGTAGAAGAGAAAAAAATAGCTACTATAGCTGCTAGTGATAGCCCAACTCAATTAAGCAGTAGTTCTCTTTTTCAACCATCATCTCAACCTCACTCACCTAAAGAAAAAAAACAGCTTAAAGAAAAAAAACAGCAAAGTAATTTACATGCAGAATATAAGAAACAAGCAAACGCTATTGCCTATGAAGCTAAAAAGTATATTAAAGCAAGGCTAGATACTACACTCACAACTGCAGAGGAGCTTGAAGATCTTTTTTCTGCTGCTTTAGATATAGTTAAAAAAACAGAAGGCACTTATAGCCAGGTAGGAGAAAAGATACGAACAATTAAACGCTTGAGAACGCTTGACACAGAAATCAATAAAGCTGATGCACGTAAAATAGTCGCTCTTTTAAGCATCTATACTGCAGCACAAGCCTATCTAAATTGTGGCCCAGATGGTAATAAAGAAGAACTATATCAATCGATGCAAGAAAAAATAAAAACTGCTGCTACTGATTTGTGTGCAGCTGATAATTATGAGCACAAATACGATAGACCAGAAGGTTATTGTACAAGCATGGTAGCAATCAGCATCATAAGCGGCATATATTTAAGCCGCGAAATAATAGCATCAAGAAAAGAAGAGGGGCGCTTCTACTCTGACGAAGAGTTAGCTACAAGAAGAAAGCCTTATGAACATTTATTTGCGCGCCATGAAAGACCAGCTGACGCCCTTTTAAGAAGCCTAGCAGATGCAGTAGACTCGCCAGCTCCGCAACACTTAAGGCAACAATAATAGAGTCTAGTTTGATACAATAGTTAAGTTAACCCACCGAGGTAGCCACGAGCAGGAGGCTCAATGAATACGCTAGCTCCCAAATCAGCTTTGCCAAAGCGGTTGCCTTATGTAGTCGCTATCATTGGCACCGCTCTTACCTTGCTGCTGTGGTATAGCCTAATATCAACCTCACTGTCTGACTCTTTCATCAAAATAGCTTTGCACTGGGTTGTATTAATTGCTGGCCTGGCTATTGTCATACTCTGCACTACTATTGCCTACCTCGCGCAACTTATCAGTGAACGCACAGCTACCCGCTCCTTTATAGCCAAAGAAGCTAGCAAGGAATTAGCAGAACGTCTCAAAGCTGAAGAAGTTAAACAAAAACTTGAAGTCGCTCTATTGCAAGGACAAAAACTGCAAGCTATAGGTACTTTGGCAGGCGGAATTGCACATGATTTCAATAACATACTTTATGCTATTAAAGGTTTTGTTGAAATGTCACGAGAAGACATTGAAAAAAATACACTAGTGTACAATAACTTAGGTAGAGTCTTAGAAGCAGCACAGCGTGCTCAGGATTTAGTGGCGCGAATACTTGCATTTGGGCGGCGTCAACAGGTTGAGGTGGCGCCTATTCATATCCAGTCTATCATTGAAGGAATATTAGGATTATTAAAACCTACAATTCCTGCTAGCGTTACAATTAACTTGATTGGCTTGTCAGATGATTGCCTGATTTTAGGTAATCAGACTCAGCTACATCAAGTTATTGTTAATATCATTATTAATGCAGTAGATGCCATGGAGGGTGAAGGGACAATTACCATTAAATTGAGTCACATTTTGGCAAATGATAGCTATTTAAAACAATTCCCCACCGCCAGCGTTTCTAATTATTGCAAAATTGAAATTAGCGATACAGGGCATGGCATGGATCAAAGCACGATGGAACGGATCTTTGAACCCTTTTATACCACTAAAGAAGTGGGAAAAGGTACGGGTCTTGGATTGGCTACAGTACATTCCATTATCAAACAGCATCAAGGTGAAATTACTGTATCGAGTCAGCTAGGAAGAGGTACAATATTCACTCTATTATTACCGGAATATCAAACAGTAGAAAGTAAACAAGAGGTGACGCATGGCCAATATTCTATTAGTGGAAGATGATGAACTGGTGAGAGACATGCTCACGCAAATGCTACAACGAGCATCACATCAGGTACTCACAGCAACCAATGGCGAGGAAGCTATTGAAGTTTTAAAAAAAGCCCATCCTGATATCATGATTACAGATATTATTATGCCGAAGATGAGCGGCATTACTCTGATTTCGGAAGTAAAAAACAGGCATCCCACTATGGAAATTATTGCGATCTCTGGAGGTGGGCGCCTGGATCCTACTGGTTATCTTGATTTATCTGAGTCATTAGGGGCAACAGCTTCTTTTGAAAAACCAGTGGATAAAGCAGCGTTGCTGATGGCGATTGATTTGTTATTGCACGGGACTAAAGAAAAAGTAACGGGTGCCTAGAAAAATAGTAACGGCTCAACAATAACCTCTCCCACAAGGAAAGAGGCTACTGTGATGACAACCCCTATAGTTATTGCTAAGATACCGCATCAGCATCTAGGGATTAAACCATGCAAGATTCAGTCATCGATTGGGAACTGGCAATAAAACTGGCTGGCAACAGTCGAGAATTTGCAGAAAAGATGCTAGCACTGCTCGTTAAAGACTTACCTAATGAATTACTGGAAATAAAAAAAGAATATGCCAATAATAATTCCGAAGAGCTGAAACACCGCATACATAAGTTACACGGCGCCCTTTGCTACTGCGGCGCACCTAGATTAAAAGCTGCAACGGCTGCCCTCGAAAATGCGCTTGACAATAAATTCAATTCGGAAGTCCCTGCCTTGTTAACACAGTTTGAACTTGAAATAAATGAATTGATCAAGCAAGTTACTTGCTCCACTCTTTAGCTAATATTAAAAACCTTTACAAAATTGCTTTGGAGTATTTTTGATGAACCAGGCTAAAACGCTAAAAACCTTATTAAAAAGATATGATGATATTATGCCAGCAGGCGCTGGCGTTCTTTTTTTTGTTCAGATGTTTTCAACATTAGCGTTTAGCGTCTTGTATTCAACACTGGTTTTATATGCAACCACTGGTTTAAAACTCAGTGACTCCATCGCCACAGGCATTACCGCTTCATTTGTTGCATTCAACTATGCCTTGCATGTCATTGGCGGATACATCGGTGGGCGTTTAATGAGTTACCGTACTTTATTTTCAATTGGGATGGTAGCACAATTTATAGGCTGCATTTTATTGTCATTCCAAACCACAAGTACATTCTATTGGGGATTAGCCATTTTCCTGGCTGGCAGCGGCCTTAACATCACTTGCATCAACTGCATGCTAACGCAATTATTCAAACCAGACGATAAACGCCGCGAAGCTGCTTTTTTATGGAACTATAGCGGTATGAATATTGGATTTTTCGTAGGCTTTGCTATGAGTGGTTATTTTCAGCTACATCATGCTTACCAAACTCTTTTTCTTTTAAGCAGCTTAGGTAACTTGGTTGCCTTACTAATCACTTTATTAAAATGGCGCGAGCTTTGTGATATCAAAACGAGTTATAGCGCTTTGTTGCGCACGCAAAAGCAGAGCGCTAATCTTAAGGGTTTTGCTATCATTCTTGGGCTGCTTTTAGCGCTACGGTGGTTATTAGAACGTTCAAACCTAAGTAATGCCTTAATTATGGGTGCAGGTGTACTCATGATCTTTGTCATTGCTGCCCTCGCAATAAGGCAACCGACTAAAGAAAACAGTCATAAAGTATGGGCGTATCTTTTACTTGCTTTAACTTCACTCGTATTTTGGACGCTTTATCAATTAGCACCTATGGGGCTGACTTTATTTATTGCTCGGAATGTTAATTTGCATTATTACGGGATCCAGATTGCGCCGCAATGGGTGCAAAATGTGAATACAATGGTCATCATTTTGGGCGGGCCGATATTAAGTATCGTATTTGCTAATTTAAGAGAGCGCGGTGTAAGACTTACCATTCCAGTGCAATTTGCTTGTGCACTTGTGATGATTGGCATAGCGCTTTGCCTCTTGCCTATTGGTATTCATTTTGCAGATGCACAGGGCTATACCCACTTTAATTGGATATTAGCCAGCTTTATCTTACAGAGCACAGGTGAATTATTTATATCGCCAGTAGGTTACGCCATGGTTGGACAATTAACACCTGTTAACTTGCAAGGTATTATGATGGGAACATGGTTAATGATTATTGGTGTAGCAGCTACATTATCAGGATATTTTTCCAGTTTAGCGCTAGGGAATACGAAATCGCTGGATCCTTTAGTCACTAATGCTAGTTTTAGCCATACATTTGGCATGCTTGGCTTAGTAGCGATTACTATCGGGATACTTTTGTTTATTTGTGTGCCGCTGGTGTTGCGATTGACACAAGAGAAAAAATTATTTGCCGAGGCACAAGCGGTTAAACCTATGGGGATATAAGAGAGCCTCGCTTAGTTATAGCCTCTCCTCATTTGTAGGAGAGGCTGAACTAAGCAGCAGAAAAGTAGTTATTCTCAAAATTATCTCGTGTATGATCCTAATCTCATAACTCATATAATTTAACATCTTTCGCAAGCTTACACTTATAAGAAACACCATCTTTAACGGATGAATAATCTTTTGGGTTCAAGTTTTGACTAAAGAACTCGACTGAATTATCTTCAAAAATTCGTAACTTCACATATTCAAATACATATCCCAATTCTTTTTTATTGACAAAAATAGTATTAGACATACCAATCACATGGTTTTTTTTCCCACCTGTATCTAAGGTGTATACTAGAAAATGATTAAAGTCTATTCCACCTAATTGTATATTGTCTGTGCTTGCAGGCGAGCATTTGCTGAGACCAGCAATAGCTTGAAGATGACTACCATTGCTTAGCGCATGCAATACTTCGTTATAGGTGTTAAGTAAGTGATGCGAACTGGCCAAAGACGCAGTTGTATAAAGAGATAAGCTTAGCAATAATAATTTATTCATTTTTTTTAGCATAATTCTATTCCTCTTCTTAATGGAGTATGTATGCTAACAAAACACTAGGTCTATGTACACGGCAAGAATTATCCTGCAATATTAAAATATATCCCCCACCTCTACTTCACTATTCTGATTCTGCTCTAAATTTTTAAAATTCCACTGTTTCTTATCCATTAACTGGCTCAATTTAACACTTGTTAGTGCATGCAACATATTACTAGGAACTTTGGGATTTTCTTTTGCTAACTGGTCAATCAATACTTTCACTCGTTGTCGCGCAAGATTTTCTTGTGACCCACAGAGATTGCAAGGAATAATTGGAAATGCGCGCTCTTTAGAGTAGGCAATAATATCAGCCTCCTGACAATAGACTAATGGGCGAATAATAATATGCCGTTTATTATCACTCAACAACTTAGGTGGCATGGAGCGAATTTCGCCATTATATAAAATTGACATAAGTAATGAGCGAATAAGATCGTCACGATGATGGCCAAGAGCAATTTTATTATATCCTTTCTCTTCTGCATAACGGTAGATAATGCCACGACGTAGGCGAGAGCAAAGAGAGCAGTAGGTATTTCCTTCGGGAATTTTATCTTTCACAATGGTATAAGTATCTTTTGTCAAAATTTCATAAGGCACTTTGGCTTCTTCTAACCAAATACGTAAGTTACTATCATTCCAACCAGGTTGCGCTTGATCCAGGGTGAAAGCAAAAAGCTCAAATTTGGCATTCGCACGTCGACGTAATAATTGCAAAATGCGAAGCATGGTAAAGGAATCTTTCCCACCGGAAAGGCAAACCATGATTCTATCTCCGGTTTGGATCATATTGAAATCAGCAATAGCTTTACCGGTGTAATGTAGAAGTTTTTTTTCAATAGGGGATTCTTTGCTCATGGGGGATATTCTTATATGTAGCCTGTTAGGCGAGAGAGGGAGATCCTAAACAGGATCTACTTAAATAATTTACGTTAATAATTTACGTTGGTCTAAGATAACTATTCACTCTTGCTTAGAACTTCCCTCTCCCGCCCATAAATAATGACAAAAACGATAATCTTTATTGCGGGAGAGGGGTAGGGTGAGGGAAAAATGACTCAGCTTCCCCTCACCCTACCCCTCTCCCGCACTCCAAATCAGTTTTTCTAGCATTATTTATAGGCGGGAGAGGGAAGTTCTAAGCAAGAGTGAGTAGTTACGATCCAAGCGCTTAAAAATCATTCTTCAACAACAGAAACATCTTCCGCTTGCAATCCCTTCTGGCCTTGCGCAACAGTAAATTCTACACGTTGGCCTTCTTCAAGGGAACGATATCCTTCTCCACGAATTGCACGGAAATGTACAAACACATCCCCGCCTTGATCACGTTGGATAAAACCATAGCCCTTACTATTATTGAACCACTTAACTGTTCCATTTTCACGTGCTGCTGCCATAACTTCATACCTTTATTTCAAATTAAATTGTTGTACATCATTAAAATAAAAATCGCAACCAGCTAGCCAGATTGCGGCTTAATTTTAGCAGATATTTTTTTTAGAAGGTATAGTTTCTTTAGAAAAACGCGCTATGACTATTTTATTTTGTTGGCAAGCTGCTAGAAATGGCTCGCTTTGAAAATAATGATATTCTTTAGCACGCGACTCTTCTATCTCATCTTCTTTTTGCGAGCTGGTAGTAAGCCCTGGATGACACATGATTAACCCACCATCTAGGCTTTGTTGCAGAAAGCGTGGGAATAACTTGGGATAATCGATAGCATGGGCAAAATCATAAATACCAGAAAATGAACGATTATGGGGTATTTTACTCCGCACTAACTGTTGCTTAAATGCATTTGCACCGCATAATTGAATGACAGATCGTTTAATATAAGCATCTTCATTAATTCGTAACCAGGCTATAGGGTCATTGACACATCGTATATAACAGGCATGTTGCCTTAAACGTTCATTATAGAGTGTTAAAAATAAATCTCGGATCACTGGGAATTGATGCACATGCTGATGGCCATCAATAAAATCAGGCATACGCCCTACCCCCGCTATAAATTGATCCAACTGCGCATGAAGCTCAGCCAGGATTGCTGTTTTATCCAATTGACGTAAATAGCTTTTTCTGAGCAAAGTCAATAAAGAAGGAAAGGAAGCCCCCTGCGCTGCTATAAGTAGAGATGACAGCGGTTGGCCATGCGTTAGGTTAAAATGGACCCCAATATCCACCTGGTCTTTGACTGGCATTAGCCATGCTGCTTGTGCTAACCACTGTGGTGTTGTAGTCATACAACTCGTCGCAGACAGCTTTTTTTCTTTCAACAAAGCAATAATCGCTTGAGAAATAGCCGTATTTTGCCCATAATCATCAGCGCAGAGAGTAATGCTCTTCATGTTCGCAAGGTTTTTTCACTATTTAAGTAGATTGAGTTTAATGTACGGGAATCAATAGGTGTTAGCAACTTATAAACCACTCACCATCCGCAACTGGGTAACAGACCTGCTGTTTATTACCATTGCACTAGGGCTCTTCTATCTAGTGTGGCTAGGTAATCACGCTTTATTCACACCTGATGAAGGACGTTACTCCGAAGTGGCACGTGAGATGATCATAACAGGCGATTATATTACACCGCGTTTAAACGGCATCGCCTTCCTGGATAAACCTATTTTATATTACTGGTTACAAGCTTCCGCCATAAAAGTATTTGGTTTGAAAGAGTGGGCCTTGCGATTCTGGCCTGCTTTTATGGCTCTATTCGGCTGCGTGATCACTTACCTGGCTGGGCGTTTGCTTTTTAGTCGGCGCGTGGGGATTATTTCCGCTATTATTCTTGCCACCAACCCTCTCTATTATGGTGCCGCACACTATGCAAACCTTGATTTAGAAGTAGCAGTACTCATTAGCAATACATTACTCTTTGCCCTGCTTGCATTACAAGCCACATCAAATCGGCAGCGTACAATCTTTATACTATTAGCTTATCTATTTTGTGGGTTAGCCGTTTTAACCAAGGGGTTAATCGGATTAGCTTTTCCTATCATGATCATAGGTTCTTGGATCGTCATTCTACATCGTTGGAGTCTACTCAGTAAAATGCGTTTACTAAGTGGCGCATGTATTTTCATGATACTCACTGTGCCATGGTATTTTCTGGTACAACAAGCCAATCCCCAGTTTTTTCATTTCTTTTTTGTGACACAACAATTCGAGCGATTTCTTACCAAAGCTGATTTTAATAATCCCACTGTTGCTTGGTTCTATGTTCCCATCATACTGGCAGGATTTCTTCCCTGGTCTGTCTTTTTGTTACAAGCACTGACGCAACAAATAAAATTAGTCTGGCAGAACCGCAAACAACACCAAGCTACCTTATTTTTATTATTATGGGTTGCTATCATTTTTATCTTTTTTTCTTTTCCTAAATCAAAAACAGTAGGCTACATTCTGCCTCTCTTTCCTCCGCTTGCATTAATTGTAGGAAATTATCTTAATGCGTTCTGGGACAAACCAAAAAGCAAAGGTATTTTATTCGCCACCTTAAGCTTTATCATTTTATGCCTAGCCGTCATTATCGCCTGCTTACTTGTTCCCCATATTAAAACTCTTGAAATAGCCCACGGCATAGTGCCTTATTTAAATGACACAGCAGTGATATTTTTACTGGGTGGAGTCATAGCCTGTTATTTATTATATAAAAATAATGTAGCAAAATTATTTTCCTGTTTAACATTCATTGCTGGGGCTTTTTTGCTGACTCTTTTAGCCAGCGCTACTATTCTTAATCAAAAAACAGTCAAGCCTCTTGCCTTACAGCTAAAGTCTGTCATAGCCCCACAAGATGAGGTAGTCACTTTTTACCGTTACTATCAAGATTTACCCATCTATCTTGAGCGCCGTATTACAATTGTAGCTGACTGGCATGCCCCTGATATTTTGCATAATGATAATTGGGTACGAGAACTCTGGTTTGGTATGCCCTTTCAAGATACGACTGCATGGCTAATCGGCGAACCGGTTTTTTGGCAACGCTGGAACAGTGATAAACGTATATTCGTGTTAATGAATGCACATGATTATGAGAACTTCAGTAAAAAAACAAAGGCTTATAAACTAGGTGAATATAATGATGTCACTTTGGCCAGCAATAAAATTACCACATAAAATCATATAGTTATCACGGTTCTATCAAGCGTCCTTAAAAAAACTGCTTATAACCCCATTTTTTCTCTATCTCTACTATACTCAAAATAAGCCATTTTTAATTAATCAGCGGGAGAGTAGTCATGCACTCACAAACAGAAGAATTGCGGCCAAGCAGTATAGAACTAACCAAACTCTATGCTAGTATCGAGAAAGAAATTGAAAATGTATTTGGAAAAGCATCGAATAGTGAGAGCGCAGCAATTACCTACAATTATCTTAGAGCTATGCGCAATGAAATAGTTAAATTAATGATTATGAGAGATGGAATTTCTCCTGACCCGGCTTGTGCAGAAATCGTAAAATCCTATATGGATCCTACCAAATTTATATCAGCGCCCTTAGATAGAAAAAAACTAGAAGCTTTTAAAGAAGAGAAACAAACTCTTGAACAGCTTAAACAAAATTTGTCGAGCGGTTTTTTTTCACTTCTAAGTAATATGCAATCCATAGAAAAACAAAACAAAAAAATTATTTATAGCTCAGGTTTTACCGAGCTACTCGATAATTTAGCTACAGCACCCAGAAAAGAGGATCCTACCTCTGTTGCTATTGAAGAAATAAAACTTGCACTGCAAAACACTACCCAAAGACATGGAAAACTCTATACAGATGCTGATCTTAATCAGATGCAGCAAAACCCCTATCTTGAAATGAGCAGACAGTTAATCACAAAAATTTCTGCCATTAACTCATCAGAGATAGAGGACAAAGAAAAATTACAAGAAATACATTTTATTTTATACAAAACAAAATTTGATATGCAATCCAGTCATTTTAAAGGATTTGACGATCAAGGTCTTAGCAAGACTATTGCTGCTCAGGTAAAAAAAATAGAAAAAATGGAGCCTTCTGTGAGAAAAAGCAGCGCTCAAAAAATTAAACAAGAAAAACAGCTCATTAAACTATGTAATAATTTATTAAGCAATCTTGGAAAAATCGATATACACTCAGCAACCAATCCTCTAGTAAAAGAAATTTTAGCTGTTAAAGACTCTACAGAGCCTTATGCTCAAAGATGCAGCAGGCTAAAAAGTGCCTTAGAAGAAAATCAAACTACTGCACTCGCTAAGACTAGTCATCTACGTTTATTTAAGCCCAAAGATTTTCATCAACAATACTTTGCTATGACAAACCAAGGATTACACCAGTTAGAAAAAATGGCTGACAAACGTTCATTGCTTCAAAGACTTGGAAGTGCATTTAAAAGATAGTCATTGCAACAATTATTCTTCAAACCCATACTTTTGCTCAAGTATATACTTAGGCCGTTGCTTCACTTCTGTAAAAATTCGCGCAATATATTCACCTAAAATTCCGATAGATAATAGTTGAATACCACCAAAAAACATAATCGCAACGACTATAGTCGGATAACCAGGCAAATCAGCACCATATAATAAGGTCACCGTAACAATATAAATCGCGTAGAGAAATGAAACAAAAGAAATAATAAAGCCAATAAATCCCCAAACACGTAATGGTACATTTGAAAACGAGGTGATTCCTGTAATAGCCAGCTCTGTTAGTTTAGCCAAGCCCCAAGAGCTTTTCCCTGCAACCCTTGCTTGCACTTCATAAGGCACAGCCATTTTTTTGAAGCCAACCCAGGCGTATAAGCCTTTCATAAATCGAGTGCGTTCTTTAAAACTATTTAAAGCATTAATTACCTTGCGATCGAGTAAACGAAAATCCCCTGCATTGCTGGGAACATCCATTTTTGTCAGTTTTGCCATTAACCAATAAAATAATTTGGCTAAATTACGTTTGACAGAGGATTCAATATCACGATTTTGACGAATACCATAAACCATCTCATAACCTTCACCCCACTGCATTAAAAAAGTAGGCAAAAGTGCCATGGGATGTTGAAAATCTGCATCCATCAATATAGCAACATCACCTGCAGCATGATCCAGGCCCGCCATCAAAGCAGTTTCTTTGCCAAAGTTACGTGAAAATTGGAGTAGCTTAACATTATATTCTTTTGGTAATTGCAGAAGCCTGGCAACCGTTGCATCACGGCTACCATCATCAATGACAATGATTTCAAAATGACTGGTTAAATCATATAAGCAGGCTTGTAGCTTAGAAAAAAAAGTACAAATATTAAGCTCTTCATTATAAACAGGGATAATACATGATATAAAAACTTCTTTCTTTTCAATTAATTGCTTTCTTTTTGCCAATAGCATAGCTAAAAATATCCCCTTAATGAATCGATAAACTGTAACTGATCCTGACATCAGAGTATAATACGCTGCGGATAGCATCACAAAGATTTCAAGGAAGTATTTTATCTATTAGGACTCGTTGTCTCTTAGGGAAAAGAGGCACTGACTAGACACTTTTTCTGTTGAGGGTAAAGTTGCTCATGAATAATAAAATGTTTTACTTGATTCTGCTAAGCATTGTGTTGGGTATTGCAGGAGGAATTTTTTTACCAGAGCAAATGCTCTCTATACGTTGGCTAGGAACGCTTTTTATCAACCTCCTTAAATTAATTGCTTTACCTCTTATCTTTTCCGCTCTGGTAGGTGCAATTACTTCAATAGGTAATACTAAGCGCTTAGGGTCAATTGGGATTTATACTATTTTTTATGTATTAGCCAGTGTTTCATTTGCCGTTATCATCGGGCTTGTATTACTTAATGTATTTAAACCAGGGGCAGGCTTGCCTCCTCAATTGATTTTAGCCAATGCAGCAGCTACTCATACAAAAGCTATCGATTTTTCTTCATTTTTACTGACTTTGTTCCCACCGAATATTGTGGCAGCAGCAGCAAAATTTGAAATCATGCCTATCGTGTTTTTTAGCATCGTGTTTTCTATTGCCTGCATCTCGGTCGGTGAATCAGCCAAACCTGTCATGAACTTATTTAATGGCTTGCGTGATATCTTTGTCAAAATGATTATCTGGTTAATGTATCTCACTCCGGTTGGATTATTTTCTCTTTTAGGCTCTGCTATCGCTGAAGCAGCACTGCAAAAAAGATTAATGGCAAGTGTAAGCGGCATGTTGCTATTCATTATTGTATTTATGCTAGGGTTATTTTTACAATGTTTATGGCAATTTGCCATAATAAGATATATCAAACGTAAAAATTCATCTGAATTTATACGTCACGCCAGCAACCCCATGTTAACTGCTTTTGTGACTTCAAGCTCAATAGCCACACTCCCTGTTGCGTTGATTGCTGCCAAACAAATAAAAATTACAGATGAAGTTGCGCGTTTTGTTTTACCTTTTTCCACTACTATTAATCTGGCAGGCACAGCTATGTATGAAGCTGTTTCTACTTTATTCTTCTGCCAAATCTTAGGCATGCATCTTTCCATTATGGCGCAGCTTGGCATTTTTCTAACTTCTATTGTGGCCGGAATGGGTGCAACTGGGATTCCTGAAGGCGGTTTAGTAACCATGATTATGGTATTACGTAGCGCGAATGTACCTACTTCAGCATTAGTATTGTTGCTGCCTTTTGATCGGATTTTAGATCGGTTTCGCACCATGGTAAATGTATGGGGCAGTTTAGTCTGTGCAGCTACAGTAGATTATTTATCTACCGCGAAGAAAAGTCGCGTTGTTACCACATTACATCCTGTTTACCTGGCTGAAAAAGAAGATGTTGCTATGGCTGCAACAAATTCAAGTGGCGCGATGTCTTAAGTCACTATTGTGTTATGCAATAAAACCAGTTATAAATAGAGCTTCTATCTATTCCTAGCTTATTTTAATAGCCTCTCCCCTTGTGGGAGAGCGGCGCGAAGCGACGGGTGAGAGGTGCTTTTAGCGGCATTGCGCAATAAGTCAATTTTTTTTCCTTAATAATAAATGCAGCACCTTAAACTATTTAAGACCGCTAAAAGCACCCCTCACCTGCAGCAGCGGCCTCTCCCACAAGGAGAGAGGTTATCACTGAGCAGGTACTGGATAGTTATTTTTTCCCAAGTCCGTTTTTATTCCCTATAAAAAATTAATCCCATGGAGCGCCACCTTATGCAAAAAAAATATGACTCAGGATTTTCTCTCATCGAACTCATGATTGTAGTCACTATTATTGGTATTTTAGCCGCCATTGCCATTCCCTCTTATCATGACTATGTGAAACGAGCACGATTTGCAGAAGTGGTTGCAGCAACGGCACCATTTAAAATAGCTGTTTCATTGGCATTGCAACAAGGTGTAGCATCCTCCCAATTACAAAGCGGTATGCATGGCATTCCACCCATACCAGCTCCAACAAAAAATTTAGCCAATATTCTTGTTAAAAATGGCGTTATCAAAGCAACAGCAACAAAAATAGCAGGGGGATTTACGTTAATCCTTACACCAAATACGGATGGCAGTAGATGGACCATAGGTGGTACGTGCCTGGATGCTGGGTTGTGTAATGATTAGCATTATCTTCTCACTATCCAGCACTTGCTTAGTAATAGCCGGCTCCCCTTGAGGGACGACGCCTTCGCTACGCGGCAGCCCCTCCCACAAGGATAGAGGTTACTACTAAGCAAAGATTTAATAGTTGTCTTTATCTATAGAGAAACTCTCATGACCAAATCCTATAGCTACTCACCCACAACTGGCATAGCACCGCATATCATTCAGGATGGCATTTCTGATGAACCCCTGATTAAGCTGGTTGATGATATTATCAAAAATGCCATCCAACAAGCAGCTTCCGATATCCACATCGAACCTTTTGCCAATGCCTGTCGCGTCCGTTACCGTCGCGACGGCATTTTACACGAAGCCCCTCCTATTCCTAATAATCTCGCCTTGCGTTTCATCACACGTCTAAAAGTCATGGCACAACTTGATATTACTGAAAGACGACTGCCACAAGATGGCCATTTTCAACTAGACAATATCGATATTCGTATTAATACTTGCCCTACGCTATTTGGCGAAAAAATTGTATTACGCTTATTAAATGCCAATAAAATTTCATTGAATATAGCAAAACTTGGCTTCAACCCTGTGCAAAAAAAATTATTTCTGAAAAATATCACTCGCCCACAAGGCATGGTTCTTATTACAGGACCGACGGGCAGTGGAAAAACAACTACACTTTATGCAGCACTTAATTATCTTAATTCAATTGAAAAAAACATTTCTACTGTTGAAGATCCCATTGAAATTCAATTAGCTGGAATTAATCAAATTAATACCAATTCTAAAATTGGTTTAGAATTTTCGACAGTATTACGGACGTTGTTGCGGCAAGATCCTGATATTATCATGCTAGGGGAAATTCGCGATCCAGAAACAGCGGACATTGCTATTCAAGCAGCCCAAACTGGGCATTTGGTACTAGCGACTTTACACACTAATAACACAGTAGAAGCAGTAACACGTTTGCAATTTATGGGTATTAGAGCCAATGATATTATCAGTTCTGTCTCATTGATTGTTTCGCAGCGCTTGCTACGTAAACTGTGTCAACATTGCAAACAACTTGAGAGTGAAAATTGCTTTCGCAGTCAAGGTTGTCAACAGTGTTGGCAAGGTTATAAAGATAGAATAGGTATTTATGAATTTTTCCCTGTGACTGAAAAAATGAATCCCCTTATTTTAACAAAAAACATCTCTGCTATTCGGCAACATCTAAAAGAGGATGGTTTCTTAACACTCTATGAATCAGGTATGAAGTTAGTGCAACAAGGCATCACTAGCATGATGGAGCTTAATCGAGTCGTGTCACCATAACCAAGGCAGAAGACGCGGGTGAGGAACGCTTTTAGCGGTACCTCAAATAACTTTATACGCTTTATTTACGCTAAGGAAAGAGAATTTACTGCATACGCACGCAGCTAAAAGCACCCCTCACCCGTCGCGCAGCGAAGGCGTCGTCCCCTAAGGGGAGAGACTATACAGTAAGGATTAATCATGATGTACATTAGTCAACCTTTATTAAAAAAATTAAATAAACGCATCCCTGCTCTGGATCTGATTCTCTTTTTTCGTCAACTTGCAGCATTAATAACAGCTGGGATCCCTATCGTACAAAGTTGTGAAATGTTATGTAAAAACCAAAAAAATACGTCACTGCAACGAGTGATTACTCTAATCAAAATAAATATGGAAGCAGGCAATGCATTATCGTGGTGTTTATCGCAATTTCCACGTTATTTTGAGCCATTGATTTGTCACTTAATTGAGACAGGTGAACAATCCGGCACGCTTCCCATCATGCTGGATCGCATTGCATTACATAAAGAAAATTTGCTCTCTCTTAAGAATAAAATTAAACAGTCTTTATTTTATCCGACAATAGTACTATTAGTTGCGTTAGGGGTCAGTATCACTATGCTCACTGTGGTTATCCCGCGTTTCGCCGAATTATTTCAAAGCATGCACAGTTCATTACCCATTTTTACACTGGGTGTCATTCATCTATCAGAATTAATACGTACTTATTACTGGTTGGCTTTGTTTCCTTCGCTTGCCATCCTGCTACTGGCTTATTATTCTCATCATTCTGCCTCACTTAGATGCCGCATTGAACGTTTGATCCTGCAGACACCCTACTTCGGTCCTATTTATGCAAAAACAATTCTCACTCGATTTTGTCGTACCTTAGCGACTACCTTTGCTGCAGGCATACCCATTAGCGAAAGCCTCAAAACCATAGCTTATGCCAATGGCAGTATTTTTTATGCTCAAACTATCCTGCAACTTCGAGCACAAATAGTAAAAGGTCAACAATTACATCAAGCCATGCAGAGGCAGCTGTTCTTTCCTCCTCTGTTAGTCCAAATGGTCAAAATTGGTGAAGAATCAGGCACATTGGAGCGAATGTTAGAAAAAATAGCGAGTATTTATGAAGCGGATGTGGGTTATTTTATTTCTAATTGCGGACATTTATTAGAACCCTTGATTATAGCTATCCTTGGTGTTTTAATCGGTGGATTAGTGATCGCAATGTACTTGCCCATTTTTAAGTTAGGAACTGTACTGTAATGGATACGCTTGAATTTTTAACTGAAAACCCCAATATTTTCCTGGTGCTGGTTGCCTTGTTTTCATTGTTAATTGGTAGTTTTTTAAATGTACTGATTTACCGTTTGCCTTGCATGATCCAAAATGCCTGGAACCAAGAATGTAGACACTATTTGGGCTTAAAACCACAAACAACAGATACTGACAAGCTCAACCTCTACTTGCCACTCTCTCATTGCCCAGGATGTAAAAAGCGGCTTAAGCCCTGGCATAATATTCCAGTCATGAGTTATTTAATTTTGCGTGGCAAATGCGCTTACTGCCATACCAAAATTTCCCTGCGCTATCCGCTAGTGGAATTACTCTGCTGTATTACTTCTGTTTATGTTGCCTGGCGTTTTGGTCTCAGCTGGCAAACAGTTGCTGCTCTGCTCTTCACCTGGATCCTGATCAGCCTGACATTCATTGACCTGGACCATCAACTGTTACCAGATCAATTAACGTTGCTATTACTCTGGCTTGGGTTATTAGCCAGTATTTATTCGCTCTTTACCACTTGTCATGATGCCATTATTGGCGCTATTGCAGGCTATCTAGTTTTTGCCCTGACACAATGGCTGTTTAAACTGGTCACTGGGAAAATTGGCATGGGCCAGGGGGATTATAAGTTCCTGGCCGCATTGGGAGCGTATCTGGGTTGGCAACAATTACCTATTATCGTATTGTTGGCTTCGCTCATTGGCATGATTTTTGGTTTAACGCATATGGTCATCAAGCGGCAGTACAAAAGTATGCCGTTACCATTTGGCCCTTATCTTGCCGTAGCAGGCTGGATCAGCCTGATTTGGGGGGATGAGATTCTTCATCTTTATTTGCATAATTTATAACTGCTTAAGTAAGATACGTACCAACGCACACCTGCTCAGAATTTCCCTCTCCCGCAATAAACATTATTGTTCTTAGCATTATTGATGCGCGGGAGAGGGAAGTTCTAAGCAGGTATGAGTAGATACCAAGACTATAACTTTACGCTATAAGGCGACTATGCTGGTCATCGGTTTAACAGGGGGCATTGGTAGCGGCAAATCGACAGTCGCTAACTTATTTGCAGAAAAAAGCATCACAGTCATTGATACCGACCAACTTGCCCGTGATGTCACTCTGCCGGGTCAAGCTGCATTGCATAAGATCGTAGAAAAATTTGGCGAAGGTATTTTATTGCCTGATAAGACTTTAAATCGGGCGCAATTGCGTAAAATTATTTTTGCTGACCCTCATAAGAGGCGTTGGCTTGAGAAGTTACTACACCCATTAATTCGCACTGAGATGCAACAATTAATCGCAGCAACTAAATCACCGTATTGTATTGTCGTGATTCCTTTATTATTAGAAACTGAACCTAATCCGTTAATTAAACGCATTTTAGTGGTTGATGCACTGGAGGAGCAGCAAATATGGCGAGCAAAAATGCGGGATAATCTTTCAGAGGGAGAGATTAAAGCCATTATTTACACCCAAGTGACACGTGAGCAACGTCTAGCAGCAGCGGATGATATTATTTATAATAACGGCACGCTTGAGGAATTAGCTCTGCAGGTTGAAAAGTTGCATCAGCTTTATCAAGCTTTTAACTGATACTGAATTAATATCAAATCAATCCCCACCAATAACCTCTGAGGACACGCGCCTTAGAGATGGACTAGAAGTTAATCCTCCTGTTTTACTTTCTTCTGCCTTGCTCTCTCTTGGACAAAAAAGATTAAACCGCTTAAAACCAGCTCTATTATCAATTTGAATATCATCTTCCTTTATTCTATGCGCAGCTGTAACAGTAGTCGGTGCACCCATATAAAAAAATTCACAAGCGCCAACACTCATTGAAAACTCTGTAGCAGTAACCCTGCTTGCAAGACTTGGCAATTCCGTTCCTATTTCTTTAAATTCATTTGCTCCAGCTGTTGCATAAAGCAAGCTCTTGGCACCCGTGTTAAAAAAGACTGATAAATAAGATATCCATCTATATGCTTTCATGCAATTCTGATCTGCTATTTGAATAGGGTTCGGCGAAGCTAAAGACTTATCAAGTTGTGATTCAGGGTTTTTATCCACGCTCTGCGCTTCAGGCTCACTAAACTGCATCCAGTCAATAAACTTATTTACTATTTCACGAATTTTTTTAACACCAAAAAAACCTTTTACAATTGAATTTATAACTGCAAACACTGCAGAAACGATAAGCGCTGATGTGTGGTTACATAAATTCCATGTGGTAAGTATATCAACACCTTTTCCCCTAAAAAGGTAATAGCCAACAAAACCTATCGTAAGCATCAAAGCAGCTGCAATAGCTAATACAAGAATATCTAACAGTACACGTGGTATATCTTCTATACTTTTAATATCAGATAAATATTTTTTTAAATTTTTCCAACCTTCATCTAATTTTTTTATAGCTTTTCCTATATTGCAGTAGTAGACAAAAGTCAATCCAAAAGCAAGAGCACCTGCACAAGGAAGAGCTATCAACATCCCTGATAGGCAAAGCGAACCCATCACAGCCATAGATACAGAATACGATGTAAGCGCCCAACCACAAAATCCACCACCTACCGCAAGTAAGCTAAAAACAGTTACAAGTCCTGCTGTTCCCCATGATATTTTTTCGTAATTACCACTTTCATGAGAAATTTCCTTATAAAAATTACCTCGTCGTATTTCTTTCAATCCATCATAAAGACCTTGCTTGTAAAAAGAATAATGCGTATATAGCCCTGCCACAATAAAAGGGACTGCTATTAACATCCATGGACTAAATAGTGTCAGCGAAATAGCGAATACAGAAAGTATTTTTGCAAGTATACCTGTTACCGCTACATAATTAATAAAGCCTTCTGCAATTCCAGATAAAAAAGCAATTACTTTAGCCCAACGTTTATTAGAAGTGGCTATTGCTCGGTTAGCTATTTTTTGAGTATACGTCTCGCTTTCATAATAATCATACTCTAATTTTTCAGTAGCATATGTTGTTAATCCTGTTCCACCCACAGAGGACTCTTTTTTAATTCTTCTTAATACTCCATGTTGTTGCGCAAGATTATTAATATCTTTTTTTAAATTTCGTAATGTCTTGGCATAATAATCTTTTATGATTTTTCTATTATATTCTACTGCATTTTTATCAAATCCTTCGTATAAATAAAGTTTATCATATTCCATAAGGCGCTTATTGCATTGCGCTTGAATCTTTATAAAATATTCCATCAATATACAGACTAACCCATGAAAATCTTGATCAAATGATCCCTCGATATCTTCAAATAATCTACTCGGGTCTCGATCCAGTTTACAAATACGGTCAATCAAAGAAGTAAAGTTTGCATGCTCAGACTTAGGCAACCATTCAAATAAAAAATTACTCTTAACTCCACCAGCTAACCAATCACGAAATGTATAACGTGAGAACCGTCCTCTATAAAATGTCCCTGCGAAGAAATTTCTTAAAATACTCCAAATGCTTATATTATGATCTGCAGATCTTGCATCAAGATAGTCTTTATACTCTGCTACTATCTCTTTATATTCACTTATTGTAGGCATATATTAATTCTCAAATTCTTGTTATATGTTCCTAATCTCATCGTTTGCATTCTAATACCTCTTTTTTTATCTTTTGCCGCGCAAGTGTAACACTTTCTGGAAATGTGGCATTATAGCAGAACTGCGCATAAAATTCGCAAAAAATTATAAAAGAAACAGGGTGATTCTCTATATACTATTGATTATATTAATTTTATAGTGGATCCCTCGTCATCCTGAACAAAGTGAAGAATCTATTAAAATTCTAGAAATCCTTCACTTTGTTCAGGATGACAGTTGTAACCTAGTCAGCGGCTACTCAAACTCTTCTTTTAAAGCAGCCTGGATCGTAGGGTAAACAAAATTAAAACCCTGTTTTTCCAATCGCGCTGGACATACTGCTTGCCCGGATAAAAGCAATTCCTCACCCATTTGGCCAAATAAAATTTTTATCAGCCACTCAGGCATAATCATAAATAAAGGCCTATGTAGCATGCTCGCTAATACTTGCGCAAATATTTTTTGCGTCACACAATACGGCGCGCAAAGATTAACTGGCCCTACTATTTCAGGTTTTTTTAACAGGAAAAGGATAACATTTATCAAATCATTAATATGAATCCATGAAAACACCTGCTCACCTTTCCCTAAAATATTGCCTAACCCCAAAGCAAAAGGCCATTCTAGTTTCTTTAATATTCCTTCATGACGCTTTAAAACCACGGCAAAACGTAATAAAGTTACTGAAATATGCCTTGCTACTGCTGGTAAGGTAGCTGCTTCCCACTCGCGCACTAACTCAGCAGCAAAACTCGTGGCTTTTCCTGGTAAAACTGTTTCTTCTGTAAAAGTGTTGGCATCTGAGGATAGAGCTGCAGGATAAATGCCTATCGCACTCGCATTATATAAATGAGGTTTACCTTTGTTTGCTGTTAGCAACCATTGCACCAGTTGCCTGGTTGTATCAACCCGACTATGCATGAGATTAGCTTTGCGCTTTTTTGTCCAGCGTGCATCTGCAATATTTTCTCCTGCCAGATTGATCACGGCAATAAACATATCGGGTAAGAGAGCATCTAATTGTTGCCAGGATAATGCAGTGACTGCCGTGGGAAAGATTTTTTTTGCTTTTTCAGGGTTTCTGCTGATCACCGTTACATGATAGCCATTTAGCAATAAAGCCGGCACCAATGCTCGACCTATCAATCCAGTGGCACCCGGCACTAATATTTTCATAAGTAACTAATTCATCATGTAATAGTTCAAATTCCACATAATCCACAACGAGCCTACAATAATCGTAACCAGAATAACGCCTGTAAACACAAACGCCAGGACATTATTTTTTCCTTGTTCAGTTTGTGTATTTAAACGCAGAAAACAAATAAGCTGCACCAGAAACTGGATAATAGCGGCAGAATAAATAAGCGCAAATGTTTCTAGTCGAGGCAGCTTGGCAGCCATCACTACCCAAAATGAAAATAAAGTCAGTAAAGTACAGCTGACAAAGCCAATAAAATAAATGCCTAACTTCTTTTGGCCTGTACCATAATCAGGCTGCTGCAATTCATGATGATCCATCTTATATTGCCCCCATCAGGTAAACAATGGTAAAAACAAAAATCCATACAATATCCAAGAAATTCCAGAATAAACCTAAATAAGTCATTCGGCGCCTGGCGACCTGATTCATTTTTAAAAGTGGCATCTGAATAATGAGCAACAAAATCCAGAGCAAGCCAAATGTCACATGCAAGCCATGTGTTCCAACCAAGGTAAAAAAGGCAGAAGCAGCACCACTCACATCCCAGCGAAAACCCTCTTTTGCCAAATGAATAAACTCAGTCACTTCCATGAAGATAAAAGAAGCACCAAGCACAAAACTCAGCGCAAGCCACAATTGAACTTTGAATAATTTTTTTTGATATAAATTTAAAACGGCCAAACAAAAAGTAAAATTGGAAGCCAATAGAAACATGGATTCGATTAATACATCATATAAATTCAAATGACTTTTTAAGGCGGAAGGTTGCATACCCATGGTATTTAATACTAAAAAAGTGGCAAACAAACAGCCAAATAAAACACAGTCTGTCATGATATATAACCAAAAACCAAATACATCAATTGCATCAGTATTATGATGATGCTCGTGATGAGCCATCACCGCCTCAGTCTGCATGAGCCATCTCCTTTAAGTGCGCTAATTCCGTTCTTTTTACGGTTTCAGCAGGAATATAATAATCTATATCTGTTAAGAAGGTACGCGCAACCAACGTCCCAATCGCTCCGACAAAACCAAGGATGCCTGGAATCCACATGTGCCAAACGATTGCGAATCCAGCAAGACCTGCAAATAGAGCAGCAATAAACCCTGCTGAGGTATTTTTTGGCATATGAATAGGTTGATAATGCATTTCTTTTGGCTGCATCGGTTTTAATGCGTGCTGATTTTCTTTATCTAGCCAAAATTGATCAATCGTCTGGACTGTCGGTAATACAGCAAAATTGTAGAGGGGTGCAGGCGATGAAATAGACCATTCTAATGTACGACCACTCCAAGGGTCTCCTGTCCGGTCACGCAAAGCATGCCGGTTCTTAATACTGACAGCAAGCTGTATCAATTGCAGTATGATGCCAATAAAAATGAATAAAACACCTACTGCTGCTACTATAAAATAAGGTTGATACATCGTATCAGCATAATGATTTATACGACGCATAACGCCACTCATTCCCAAAATATAGAGTGGCATAAATGCCACATAAAATCCGATGACCCAGAAAATAAAAGACCACCTTCCCCATTTTTCATCTAGCCGGAAACCAAACACTTTGGGGAACCAATAAATCATGCCAGCAAAATAGCCAAACAATACGCCACCAATAATGACATTATGAAAATGCGCAATCAGAAATAAACTATTGTGAACTTGGAAATCGATAGGCGGCACCGACATCATGACACCTGTCATGCCACCAATAGCAAAAGTAGTAAAGAAAGCGATGACCCATAACATAGGCGTTGCCAAGTTAATCCGACCTTTGTACATGGTAAATAACCAGTTAAATACTTTCACACCCGTTGGGATGGCAATAATCATCGTCGCAATACCAAAAAACGCATTGACATCAGCGCCTGCTCCCATCGTAAAAAAATGATGTAGCCATACAATAAAAGATAAAAGAGTAATCACTGCCATTGCCCACACCATGGTCGTATAGCCAAATAATTTTTTCCGGCTAAAAGTAGCAACCACTTCAGAAAATACACCAAATGCAGGTAAAACCAGAATGTATACTTCTGGATGACCCCATACCCATATCAAGTTAATATACATCATGCTATTACCGCCCGAAAAATCGGTAAAGAAATGCATGTCAAACAACCGGTCTAAGGATAAAAGCGCCAGAGTCACTGTTAACACTGGAAAAGCAAGCACGACTAAAATCATCGCGCACAGTGCTGACCAGACAAATATCGGCATTTTCATTAAGGCCATGCCCTTGCAGCGCATTTTAAAGATAGTCACGATAAAATTAATGCCAGCAAGTAAGGTCCCTACCCCCGCTATTTGTAAAGACCAGATATAATAATCCACACCTACATCGGGACTATAATAAAGCTCTGATAAGGGCGGATAAGCTAACCAGCCTGTTGCCGCAAATTGCCCCACCACCAGCGACACATTGCATAGCATTGCACCTACAAATGTCAGCCAAAAACTAAAAGAATTTAAATAAGGGTAAGCCACATCACGAGCACCAATTTGCAAAGGCACAACCATGTTAAGTAAGGCAAACATAAAAGGCATGGCGACAAAGAAAATCATAATCACGCCATGCGCGGTAAAAATTTGGTTGTAATGCTCGGGCGGTAAATAGCCTGTTGCATGCCCTGCCGCAATAGCTTGTTGCGTACGCATTAAAATAGCATCAGAAAAACCACGCAATAACATGACCATAGCGAGTATCAAATACATGATACCTATTTTTTTGTGATCTACAGAAGTAATCCATTCATCCCAAATATACTTCCATTTATGAGTAATAGTAATCAGCAGCAGCACAGCGACCAGGCCGATTGCCATGAAAACAGCAGCACCCATAATAATAGGAACATGCCATGGTATAGCGTCTAATGTCAGATTACCCAATAATAACTTTTCTAACATAGCTATTCCTCATGAAGTTTGAACGAATTATTATGACGTGGATGTAAAGGGCCTGTACTATCCATATAAGTCATAATGACCTCGTTGAATAAATTAGGTGTTATTCTGCTAAAAAATTTAGGCTTATCTGCCAACGATGGATTGAGTAACTCTTTATAAACATCTTGAGTGAGAGAAGCAGAAGATTTTTTTACTTCACTCACCCAGCGTTGCATTTCTACTGGCTTTACTACATGCACCGGAAAGTGCATATCTGAAAAGCCATCGCCATTAAGTTGGGTATTCAACCCCTCATAAATACCTGTTTCATCTGCGACCAGATGCAAGCGGGTCCGCATACCAGCCATTGCATAAATCTGGCTACCGAGCTGGGGCACAAAAAAAGCACTCATGGGTACATTATCTACCGTAATCCAATATTCTACCTGTTGCCCAACTGGAATTTCCAAATAATTGACAGTAGCAATGCCTTGCTGTGGGTAGATGAATAACCATTTCCATGGTAAGGCAATGGCCTGGACTAACAAGGGCGTGCCCTTAATACCCATAATTTTATTATAGGGGTCAAGTTCATGGGTTTTTTTCCATGTTATCGTTGCTAATACTAAGATAATGACACAAGGGATGCCCCACCATAGCGACTCTAAAAAATAACTATGGCTCCAATTCGGTTTATAATCCCGGACACGATGAGAGACCTGATAGTGATAAGCAAAGGTAATACTCATCACAATCACGGGTAATACCACAATTAACATTAAAGCCAGGGTATCAAAAAAAAGCTGACGCTCATGATGAGCAATAATACCTTTAGGGCTAAACAAGCCAACCAGGTGCCCATCGCAGCTACTTAGGGTTAAGCACAAAAAAAATAATGCTAATTTAAACAATAGGTTATTTAAGCGTACGACAGATCCAATAAGAAATGTGTTGACCGATATTTTTCGCGTCATTGCAATCATATTACCTCTAAGTCTTTCTATGCCCGTCATTCTAGTATAATATTATCCCGTTATGAAGTTAAAAATATATTATGTGTATTATGGAAAAAAACTCTAATTATTAATTGGATTAAATATCATGACATATCTTTTATTTGCTCGCTGGTTTGGCCTGGTTTCTGTGATTTTATCGCTCGGCATCTTGTTTAACTTGGAAGATGCACTTGAAATGGCGAAAAAAATGGTGAAATCTGAAACGGGATACATCATGGGAGGTGTTCTTCCCGTTATTTTTGGCAGCTTATCGTTATTATTTATCGATTGTTATGGTGTTTGCTGGAATATGGTCATTACTGTGGTAGGTTTAGCCATGTTATTAGCTGGTATTTACCGAGTTATTTTTGTACGGCAATGGAAAGCGCTCATATCGCGCCATATAGAACAGGTTCCTTTTCTTTTTAGCTTATTTGGTTTGATGTTTGGCGTAATACTGCTCTATGTTGGATTTATGGCTTAAACTAAATTAACTCGTAACTCGGTGTCATCCTGAACAAAGTGAAGGATCAGTATCCATTTTAGATCTGCTGTTTCGGAGGATACTTAAACAGCAGGAAGAAGAACGCAAGATGACACCGACTAGATAAAGATAAGTTATAAGTAATGATCAACTAGCAATAAAAGAAACACAATCCCCAGATAATGAATAGAATAGTGAAATGTTCGCAGCGCACACACACTATCATCACTCCAATAAAGTCGCAATACATGGTAAATAAAAACAATATTTGCGCAAGTAACACCTATAAAATAAACCATACCTGACATGTAAATAATAAATGGTAAGGATGAAACACAGGCAAGTAAAATAGTATAAAGCAATATATTTAACTTAGTATAAGCTACGCCATGTGTATGCGGCAGCATAGGTATATTTGCTTTGGCATAGTCCTCCAGACGGTAAATTGCTAATGCCCAAAAATGTGGCGGCGTCCAGACATAGATAATCAGTACGAGTAACAAACCTTCTGGACTGATTGTATTTGTTACTGCCGTCCAACCCAACAGTGGCGGGATAGCACCTGCAATGCCCCCTATTACAATATTTTGTGGCGTTGCATGTTTTAAATAGAGTGTATAAAAACCGGCATAACCAATGAGTGAAAAGAAAGTCAATATGGCCGTAAGAGAATTAATAAAAATAAATAAAATCAACATACCTGTCACTGCTAAAACAGCAGCAAAATAAATACTTTTTTTAACTGTGACACGACCCTGCACAATAGGACGGTGCTCAGTACGCTTCATTAGCTTGTCAATATGCTGATCTGCTACATGATTTAACGTAGCTGCAGCACTTGCAACTAACGCAATCCCCAGGTTACCCCAAATTAAAGGTATGACAGGGAAAGAGGAGGTCGGCGCTAAGCACATACCAACGATTGAGGTAATAATCATTAGCATAACTACTCTAGGTTTGCACAATTCAATATAATCGTGGATCAATGACTTCATTGTGCAAGTGCCTTCATCATTACTCTATTTACACGTAGCATCTGGATTTTATCCACAAGCATGCTTTAATACAATCATTGCTGGCATAGCTAATGCAGTTAAAATTAAAAAAGGGACTACTGTCCAGAAAATTTCAAGCCCAAAATGTGTATGAAAATGAACCGCTTGCACCCCTTTTGATTGGCGACATTTAACCAAAGAATAGATCAATATAGCAAAAATGACCCCTCCAATGCCGCAGCATATATAAAAGTAAGTCATATGTAGATGGCAAGTTGCACGATAGTTAAGGGTAAAACCATAGGGCATGGCTATGGATGCTGTTGCGTAGAACATCATGACAAGTAAATAAATACCACTCAAAAAAGCCAGTCGATAACCGTGGTGAAGCATAATTAAATAACCTTTCTGGGGGAAATTATAACATTGCATTGCAGGCTGCAGATGATTAAACCATATTTCTCAAATAAAAAAAAGTAACTACTTAAGATGGCCTTTCTCCTTGTGAGAGAGGCTACTACCAAGATTATCACCTAGCTCCTAATTGCTTCGATGTCACTTTTTCAAATGCATTAAAGTCCTTCAGTAAGTCAGCATCATATCGTTGCAGTACATTTTTTTCCGCGGGAGTCAAATTAATAATGATATCCCTAACACTCTTTTCTGAGCCCTTAATTGCAGCCCTTAATTTTTGTAACACCTCAATATGCTCATCTCCTGTCGCTTTACGACTTTGCGCAAAAACATGCAAATGAGCATAACGCTGCCGTTTCAAATCATTAATTTCAGCATCGAGACGATGAACCAACTCCGTTCTGGTGATTGTCATATTCTGCGCTGCTTTTATAGTTTTTCCTGTGCGACCTTCAAATATGAGATAAGCAGTATCCTTCGTTTGCTGATTCATTTTAATTTTATTAATTGCAGCCTGCAATGAAACTCCTGGTTGTTTTAATTCTTCTTTTAACGCTGTCAGCACCTCAATCTTTAATCGTTTTGTGTTTGTTTTAAAAATGGCGGACTCTAACTCTGCCAGTCTGCGGTCAATTAATTCAAGAGCATACTTCTGATCTGCAGAATCGTTAACATCAACCACTGCAACCTGCACCGGATCATTTTTAGCTTCTACAGCTCCAATAATTGTTTTAGTTTGATGCTCTACAGGAATAGCCTGCTCAATCAGCTTAAGTTTATCTAGAAATACATGATCATATTTTTCTAGTAAACTTTTTTCATTAAAATCCAATCCAGCTAATGTATCACTTAGATTATGATTTTTAACAAGGTGTTGTAATTTTTCACATGCATTTATTCTTTCTTCCAGCAACTTAGCTTTATGCATGCTATAGATGTAATGCGTTGTACCACGCTGCTTCTTTAACTGGGCTAGCTCAATATCAAGCGCTTTAAATAGATCATCAGGTGACACACTCTTATACTCTAGTTGTTTTAAAATTTCACCGCTTGTACTTTCGTATAACAAATGAATATTACCAGCATCTTCTTTACGCAATTGCTGCAGAATTTTCTCAACATCAACGGATTGTGTTGTACTGGCAATTTCTTTAAATCGAGTAAGTAATCTAACTTTAATACCAACTTCTCTTACAGCATCAGGATCATTAATAAATTTTGCACGTTCCTTTAAAAATTGTAGCCTTTCAATATGCTTTGAAACAACATCAATTATTTCTTGTTTTATTTCTTCTTGTTTTTCTTGCTTCTTAGCATCTAATAAAGTCGGTCGCTTAAACTTCTCTTGTAGGCTTTGATGAACTTGCCCCAAATTAATTCTATGCTTTTCTTTTTGTTCGAGCGTAGTAGCGCTACGCATACGAGCACTTATTAAGCTTTTTTGGAAAGCGGGAGAATTTTTATCTGTTAGTAATTGCGCTCTTTGCTCAGCAATAGCCGCAAAGAAGGGGTAGCGGTCATTAGCCATAAAATCGTAACCTAGTTTATTTACCTCTGCGTAGTAAGACATCATCATTGGGCGCAATTTATCGGTAAGATAGCCTTCTTTTAAGCAAAATTGAATTTCTAGTTTATCGGCCAACAATACCATTTGTTTCAGGGCGGAATTGATCTCTGAAGCCATACGCATGGCGTCATCTTTAGCTAACTTGTTCAAAGTGAATAAAATCTTGGGTAGTGAACTCACTATATCGATAATCTGAGTAAAATGAGTCGCTGCAAACGCTAATAAATTAGGCTGCTCTTTGGCCTCTTTATCTAATCCCTTATAGAGTAGTTCCAAGCTTCTTGTTAATCCTGTCACCTCTTTCAAGGCAACAATGGTTTCATCATGTAATTCTACTCCCGCTGTTTTTGCTTTTTTTGTTATCGTTATTTCTAATGCTTTTATGACAGCTGTCAATGGAGTACCCGATTGCTTTATATAATCTGAAACAGATTTGGCTTCGCTTGCGGCAATTGCAGCTTGTTTTTTCCATTCACTTCCCATTGCCATTCCCTCAAGAATTGGAATAGAAATTAATTTTTTTAAATGTGCATTCCCTTTGATCTGATTCAATGCCGTCAGTAATTCTGCTCCTGCCGCAGCCAGTTCACTCATTTCAGTTACCCTATGTTCAAGATGTTGAAATGGCGTATCACTCGCCAATAACTCAGGATGTTGTTGCTGTAAGCGCTCAATTTTAGCCATGATTTTCTTAACATTATGAAATGCATTGGCTACTTGCTGCACCCATGGGGATTTTTTATCTGCTACAGTTTCATTTATAAAATAGGTTTGAAAAATCCTCTCATCAAGCACCTCTTTTAATTCTTTTTCAGCTTTTGAGATAATTGATTTTGCTTCTTTCGTGATATCAACCGATTTTACTTCACCTCCTGATATTTCTGCCTCTGGAGCAAGTTGTCTTTTTAATTCTTCTAGCTTCTTATAATTTTCTCTAAGTGTTCTTTGCATAAACCCATAGAAATCTTCTGGGTCCTCACGCTTAGGCAATTCTTTAACATCTCCTAAAATATCAATACGCTCCTGAATAAGCTTTTTTTGCATTGCCAATTTCGATTCATTTTTCTGATCTTCTGGTGGTAATGCTGCTAGCATTGCTTTACGCTGCTCTAAAATAGAAGAATTATAAGGATAAAGTTCCGTGTGCACTGGGAACTTAGCTGTAGCCATAGCTGCTATATACGCTTCATTAAACTCTTCACATAATTCTTTTAGAGATTTATTATCAATAATACTTATTTTAGTTGAAAGCGCACCTGCAACAAGGCCATTTTCTATTTCAATTTTATCCATGGCTAAAACAGCAAATTTAATAGCAGTATTGTAGGATTCCATTAACGCTAATGCTGCTGCCTGCTTGTCACGAGAGAGCGACTTAAATTCTGCCGAATTTAATGCATCAAATGCCTTTTCCTTAAGTTGCTTGTACATTTCTATAGGTAATACTGCTTTTAGCATATTACTAAAATCGAATTGTTCTGCATCTACTTTAAATTTATCTAGCCTATCTTTTATCATAGGCACAATGGGAAGCTTAGCAAATGCATCAAGAAAAACCGGCACATCATTAGCTAATGTCAATGCGCCTGATAATAATTTCTTAATTTTTTTCTTAGGTATTTTTATACCTGCAGCTTTCACCAATTCTTTAGTTGTACTCTCTACTAAATCAACATTATCTTCAGTAATGATGACCTCATTTTTTCCATTTCTTTTTAAAGTTTCACATTGTTTAATTAATTTAATTGGGACATCAGTAACGATACGATCAACATCTTCACTGATACTAGAAGATCTTTTTGCTATAACACGGGCATAATAATTACCATCACGATTTTTATACATGATTACTGCATTCTCAGCTGTTACTGCTTTCGCTGCTTTTTCATCCTCCACAAAATAAAGATCGTAGTCAACTGACTCCATTGACTCCATTAATCCTTTAGCCTTTGTAACCATTTTATCTGTAACAGCAAGAAATTGTTTAATAGGATCCGGTGATCCAGTCTGATCAGGCACTTCTGGCATCAACAACTCCATATGTTTCGCTTGAACCTGTTTAACCATCTTCTCTAAGTCACTTATTAATGGTTTCCAGATTTTTTCCAAATTTCTTACCTGTACTTTAATTGCTTTTGAATCACTAAGCTGTTTAAGATTGGATAATATACTCATCCAGCCCATTTCTTCATCATCTGGTTTTTTTACTTCTTTAGCTTCTTTCTCTTTGAGACCCAAAGTTTTTCTTATAGAGTCCATAACACACCTCTAAGTCATTAAGTTATATATTATAAAGTATAGCTTCTTTATAAAAAATGACATTTAAAGTCTATGTCTCTGTTTTATATTATTTTTTATATATAACTCATATCATTTTAATACCATCGCTCTATACCACCCTCATCTCAAGATACGAACTTGTCACCCTGAGCATAGCGAAGGATCTTCTGCAAAAGGCAATGATCCTTCACTTCGTGAAGCAAGGATTTTGTCAAGTTTAATGGGTATATAGATCCCCTCCCATACTGGAAACCAATGTTCTTTTTTATTTCCTGGAACGAGAGAGGAAATCACAGCAAAGTCGGTAGGCAAAAGAGAGAAATTTTAAGTAGTATCTTGCTAGAAAAATATCATTTAAATGAATTAGCTGCGCTTATAATAAATCATTCCCCAAGGTCCTACTCCATTTATCTGTAAAATCGTTTCTTCTTTAGTCCAACTAGAATGCAGCATTCCTGCAGGGATCAATGCAAAACTGCCAACTGTTAATTCTTTGCCACGATCTAAATCATGCTTATTACCCAGCCCTAGATATAAGGCACCTGAAATCACCGTATCGTATTCATTTATAGGATGGCTATGTACTGGAATATAATAATTAGCAGGTAATTTTAAACGTGCCACAAAGGGTTCATTTTTTTTCGGGTTGCCCGAAAGAATAGCCACTTTCGCACCAGGTGGCAATTCAGCTGCGTCAGACCATTGTAATGAATCAGAGTTAACTACCAGTGGATGCAATATCTTAGCTTGTGTAACGCTAGCTAAAGTTAAGGCCATCATTGCTATCAATAAATTTGATTTTTTAAATAGTGTCATAAAAATTTTTCCTTATTTATATATTTAAATAACATCCCAGCGTGATTTTAACCAATTCACCCAAGATACACAATCCCATACTACACAATATTCCTTCTGTAGGGTAATTCCCAATTAAATGACTATACTTAAAGAGTGAAGAAAATCGGTGTCTTTTTATAAATATCAATGTAATCAATCAATAAAAAATAAGTACGGCGGGGAATTTTCTATGCAGCGCTTTGAAGATGAAGAAAAAAAGAGCCTACTTGATCCGTCGCAACCGCGCACTGACGAAGTTAAAGCACCTACCCTCATCATAACAGGTGCTTTACAACTGCGTGGAGAGCAAAAAATCCCTGCACGCGGTAACCTTCGGCACCACCCTCTTGGCGCAGTATTGGATGAATACTTTTATATAGGCGATAAACCATTCGGTGTTGAACCTGGTTTTTTAGCAGTTGAAATAAATATGAAGCTATTAAATATACTGCAAGAAGCTGGGGTTATTATCGACAAATTACCTGAGCATAAAGACCCGCTTTCCCGAGAACAAAAAATTGAAGTGAATGCATTTCTTAAAGCACAAATGGATGCTTTGCATACCCAGATAGATATGACTAAGCTAGAAACAGAAGAACCAGAAAGCAAAATAATTCCCCTCGCTAAAATTCTCATCGCCACAGGAAAAGACCCGGAAAAAATCGCTCGTCTCGAAAAGCTAGAAGCTGTTCTAAGCAATTTAAAAAAAGACTGCATGAACCCTCAGATGCCTAAAAAATCAAGGATAACTCTGTGGTTAATTAAACAAGATTATAATAAAGGAAAGCCTTATCCTCCAGATGATCGCCTAGCGAGCACTACTGCTGTAAAAACGTCTATTGCACCTAGTCTAGCTTTAGCGGTTTATAGGGCCAAAAAGAAAAAAGATGCCAGTTTTGAAGATGAAAGCATAAATGCAATCTTGGAAAATCTTGCCAATGATGTCGCAGGTCTTGTCATGCGAGTACAAGAACAAAAACTACACTTACGTGCCGGCGATGAAAAAACGGATACAACTCAGTTTGTCACTGTGTGTAAGTGGGAGCCTGAATTAGAAATGTTTACAGGCTGCTTAGCGGGTAGCGCATCAGATAACAAATATTATGTAGATTTAGAAAGAGATGAAAATAGTCACATTATTAAAGGGCGAGATCTTCAAATATTATCTAAACTACCACCAAAAGATCAGCAAAAAGCCAATCAGTATTATTTAGTCCGCAGTGATATTGATAAACCATGGAAGCTATATCGAACGGATAATACAAATAAGCTTTCAGAAATTCCAATTAGCGAAATGCCAGAATTAAAAGCATTTTTAAATGAAGATCATTCCAAGACTCTACCATCTCAGTTAACTACGGAAGCTAAGACAACTGTAATAGACAAAATTGATATCGCTTTGCAAGAACGTCAAAAAGAAAAAGATGCTCTAATAGAAGGATTAAAAGTATTAAATCTTGAAATAGTAACAAAATTACCTCCGGAAGCTGAGAGAAAATCAGGCACATCCTATCTGGTTAAAGAAAGTGAAGATAAACCATGGGCATTGTATCGAATCGATGCTGAAAAAAAGAGCCATGAGGTTCAAACTAGCCAAATAGCAAAACCAATTATCTCTGCAGGATCTCATGTCTATACCGTAGCCACATTATCAGACTATTTAAGCGGTCATAAAAAATCACCTAAAGATTTAACCGCAGCAGAAATAGAAATTATGCAAAAAGAGGTAATGAATTTTTTATATGCTGATGAGAAAGAACAACTGAAAGTTATTAAAAAATCTTATGGCGAAGATTATCATAGAGGCCCAATACCACGCAGAGATGAAAATGATTTTTTTACATCCGATAAAAAACTATCTCTAGGAGAATATGCTCCACTGATGCTACTTCTAGCGGATAACGATTCCATTGGCTCAAACGGCCAAAATAAAGGTCAAGTTAATAGAGAATTATTTGGACTGGATTTCGGCCATGCTTTTCGGGGTAAATCTAAAAAATTTGGTTTTGACAAGGAACACACAAAGAACCCATTATTAGATCACATGCATAACGATTTCAGTTTTGATAACCCAAAATTTAAAAATATAGGGTCATTATTTTATGACTCAACGCTCAGTGAACGGATGCAAGGTATGTTTATACTATATAAATTAATGGGGGATGCAAACAGAAAACGTATTTTTGGCGAAGATACAGGCCCATCATCTGAAATAGGGAAAATAAATGCTGCTATAGAACTATATAAAGAAAAATATCCGAAATTTGAGGAAAAATTAGCTACGGTAAAAGACGGTGGACTGCCAGAGGTTTTTAAGCAATATAAAGATAAAATGCAGGAATTAATTGATACTACAAAAGACCCAAAACAACAAGAACAATATAAAAAATATCTAGCTCGCGTTGAAACAGCAGAAAAATTTGCTTTTAATAGTTTTCAACAAATAGCGAAAAAACTTAAACACCGTATGCCGTTAGGGCCAGATGCCGTTGATCTTTTGCATAATATGGAAAAATTAACTTCTAAAACCAGTATCGCCTCTGAGAATGGTACCGTATTACTTAAACACATGCGCGTGGACAATCCTAAAAATCGAGTGAAATGGCACATGAAAATAGCTACAAATGGCTCCGTGAGTTTAGAATGTAGCGCTTCGCCTAAACGCACCAAAGAACTTCAAACTATCCTCCATGAATATATGAATCAGGCTAGAACTCAAATTGAAATAGAAAGAAAAAAATTAAAAAGTAATCAGCAGGACTTGTCTCCAGATGAATTTTTAAAACAAGCAAAAATTTTAGCAGATAAAGAACAAAATTTAAGTGATTTCAAAGTTGACATTGGAACCACGTATACGGGACGAGTTTATATCAAATGTAGTGAAAAACATCTTGCGGAGCTATGTGAGATTTTTCAAGAAGATCGTATAAAACAATTGAAACCCAAAGTAGCACTCACATTGGATGTTACCCCAGATGCAGTGAAAGAAAAATTACCTCAGTATGAAGGATTACTTAGAAAGAAAAAGCCTAAAGTAGATATGTCTGATTTGCCAGGCCTCATACCTATTGAGGGTCAAGAAAGTAAACTGTCTCGAGAAGATAGCTCACCCGCAGTAAGCGAATCCAAGCTCACAAAAAAACCTCGCAAATGGCCATTGACTACAACTTCACTTTTCAGTTTATTTAAAATTAAACGTAAAGTAGATGCTGAAATCAAACAGGTTGAAACTCCAACTGCTCCTTCTCCCGAAAAAGCTAACCTAGTAGTAGATAAAACACCTAAGACTGAAAAAGCTAACGATTCTTCCTTTACTAGTGAGTCTAAACATAATCCATCTAGTACTAGTAGCCGACCCGGTCGTAGTGGTAGCGGTCACGCTGCGTAACTGATAGCTCCATAGCATAGCAGGGTAATTGCACTCATAGAGAGAGTTGATTTATTACCTTAATGAGTACAACTGCTTTTAGTGCCGCCCTATCCCCTTAGCATACTTCGAATGACATGCTGCAATATTCCACCGTTTTTGTAATAATCTAGCTCATTCACCGTATCAATACGCGAAAGCAGTTTAATTTCCATTTTAGACCCATCGTCACGATGCACTACTGCCCTAACCTTTGTCCGTGGCTTCATTGCTTCAGCTAATCCAAGAATATCTATTTTTTCAGATCCGGTGATGTTAAGCGTTTTACGCGTAGCTCCGTCAATAAACTCTAAAGGTATAATACCCATACCAATCAAATTAGAACGGTGAATTCGCTCGAAGCTTTCCGCAATAACAGCTACAACACCCAGAAGTTTTGGTCCTTTAGCCGCCCAATCGCGTGAAGAACCTGTACCATATTCTTTACCAGCAATCACCACAGTAGGAATGTTGTCTTGCTGATAACGCATCGCTGCATCAAATATACTAAGTATTTCCCCACTAAGAATATATTTAGTAAATCCTCCTTCTACTCCAGGAACCATTTCATTTTTAATACGTATATTGGCAAAAGTACCACGCATCATCACTTCATGATTACCACGACGTGAACCATATGAATTAAAGTCTTCTGCTGCAACGCCTTTAGAAAGTAAATATTTTCCTGCTGGGCTATCCGCTTTAAACGAACCGGCGGGTGAAATATGATCTGTTGTTACACTATCACCTAATAAAGCTAATACTCTTGCCGCCTTGATATCATTAATTTTTTCAGGCACTACCTTCATACCCTCAAAAAAAGGCGGATGCTGGATATAAGTGGAATCTGCTTGCCATTCATAAGTTTTAGTACCTGTGATTTTCATAGCACGCCATTCATCAGTGCCATGAAAAATATTAGCATAACTTTCCTGAAACATATTACCTGTCACTTTTGTCATTTCAGCCGCAATTTCTGCATTTGTTGGCCAAATATCTTTTAAATAAATCGGCTCGCCCGTTTTCCCTTTACCAACAGGATCTTTAGTCAAATCAGTTAAAACAGTTCCTGTTAGCGCAAAGACAACGACTAATGGTGGTGAAGCTAACCAATTAGCTTTGGTCTGTGGATGAATACGGCCTTCAAAATTGCGATTACCTGAAAGCACTGCTGACACAGTTAAATCATGTTGCGCAATAGTTTTAGCTATATCATCAGGCAACGGACCAGAATTACCTATACAAGTGGTGCAACCATAACCCACCAATGTAAAACCAACTTCATCCAAATATTTCTGTAAGCCAATTTTCTCTAGATAGCGAGTCACTACTTGCGACCCTGGGGCAAATGATGTCTTGACCCATGATTTGCGCGTCAAGCCTTTTTCTATTGCTTTCTTTGCTACCAATCCTGCAGCAATCAATACACTCGGATTTGAAGTATTAGTACAACTCGTAATCGCTGCAATCACTACATCGCCATGATGTAATTCAATACCCTCATCCGTTGTAAATGCTTGCGCTTTCTCATTACTGCGTTTGCTATCAATTAATAACTGATCAAATGCGTTCACTAAGTCAGGTAGTTTAACTTGATCTTGTGGGCGCTTGGGGCCTGCGAGACAAGGCTGGATCGTTGCTAAATCTAATTCAACTATATCAGTAAACAAAGGATCTGATTTTTTAGGATCATGCCATAGCTCTTGAACTTTGGCATAAGCTTCCACAAGCGCGATAGTTTGCTCATCACGTCCTGTTAAACGTAAATAATCAAGTGTTGCATCATCGATTGGGAAAAAACCACAGGTTGCGCCATACTCTGGTGCCATATTACCAATAGTCGCTCTATCGGCAATAGGTAAATCATGCAATCCCGGTCCAAAAAATTCTACAAATTTACCAACAACACCTTTTTTACGTAATAATTGTGTCACCACTAACACTAAATCCGTTGCAGTAATTCCTTCACGTAATTTCCCACTTAACTTGACACCAATCACTTCTGGAATGAGCATTGAAATAGGCTGCCCTAACATGGCTGCTTCTGCTTCAATACCACCCACACCCCAACCTAATACGCCTAAGCCATTAATCATAGTGGTATGGCTATCTGTACCCACTAGCGTGTCCGGGTAAGCATATTTTTTAGCATGACTGTCTTGCGACCATACTGCTCTTGCTAAATATTCCAAGTTCACTTGATGACAAATCCCTGTATCAGGCGGCACTACACGAAAATTTTGAAAAGCTTTTTGTCCCCAACGCAAAAATTCATAACGTTCATAGTTTCGCTCCATTTCCAGGGCAGCGTTAATGGCAAATGCATCTTTTTGAATGAACTGGTCTACTACAATGGAATGGTCAATGACAAGATCAACTGGCGATAAGGGATTTATCTTTTCTGGATCGCCACCCAATTTCTTAATCGCCGCTCGCATCGCCGCAAGATCGACTACCGCAGGTACGCCAGTAAAATCTTGCATTAAAACACGGGCTGGTCGATAAGCAATTTCCCGATCAGACTTTTTATCTTTAAGCCACGCAACCACTGCCTGAATATCTTCTGCAGTCACTGTGAGTCCATCTTCATTACGGATTAAATTTTCTAACAGAATTTTCAAGGTCACTGGTAATTGGGATAATCCTTTTAAACCTGCTTTTTCTGCCTCAGGCAAGCTATAATAATTGTATTCAATGCCATTGACAGTAAGAGTGCGTTGTACTTTTTTTGCAAAGATTATTTTTGTTGATGTCATATGTAACTCGTTATGCGGCATACTGCCTCCATGTTCATGAGAAGCCCAAGATGGCGGGTCGCTTGCGGGGAATGATTCCTCTGATGATTCATTAATGACATCGTGCGGACTCCCTGATAGTTTCTTATCCTTGCTCTTGTCATTCATGATGAATCTCCTATGCAAATGGCCAGCGATCACATTAGTGTTTAGTGTTATGTTATCACTTTACACTACCATCCTGAAGCGCTTCCTATGCCCTCTTTGCATAAATCATTATAAGAAAATCTTATCAATCCAAGCAGTAATATTAACCTGCTAAAAAAATTTTAAACGAATCTCAATAACACTAGTTTCCATATAACTTATTGATTTATATAGTTTTATATAAAATAACAACTCAGTAAAAAATGATTATGTATGTACTATACTTAAGTTATAAAAATAACCTAAGGAGAAAAATAATGAATAGCTTTATGCCATTAGAAACTCCAGAAAAAGACCTAGCAATGACATTAGAGCAACTGAGTGCTCTTGTAGATATTATAGAGAGTAGAACTATTCCTATCTCTTCTATTCCTCAATCTACTACTCCTGGTGCAAACCCATCTAAATTACTACATTCCAAAGAAAATCAAAATTTAGTTGAGTTAACTGCAGAAATTAGAAATATGATACAAGAAATTAAAAGTAATGATGATCCAGACTTAACAGCGCAATACAATCGTATAGCAAAAATTCTGTATCATACTCTGACAAACCCTTCAAACGATAATTTAAGCGCTCTACGCTTGGCATCCAAATCTACTGCTCTCGAAGCACAAGGATATAACATAGCAAAATATATTGCTCATACAAAAAAAGCATTAATTGGAATGTTGAGTCACTATTTTCTTGAAATTACGTTTGGCGCTGTTGCAATGGCCATGCTAGGCCCTATTGCTGGTCCTATTGCCTTTTTAGCAGCGAGAGAAGCAGTAGAATTTCTAGGGTTAGATAAGCTACGCAAGCCCTACGAAGAAGAAGCAACTAAAGCAAAACACGCGAGTACTAAATTTTATCAAGCCAAGGAAAAACTTGATAGCCTAGAAGGAAAAATAGTTAAACATCAAAAAGTTTTGCAAAATATATCAGAAAATCCGGAAATCTCACGCTCAGCCACCAGCACAAAAAAATAACTCGTCACTTCAGTCATTGCTTAGCATCCGCTTCTCCTTTTGCAGGAGAGGCTAATGACTGAGCAAACAGACTGAATAAAAACTCTCTTTTATGCGTAATGGCTCACTCCTGCTTAGAGCTTCCCTTTCTCGCCCATAACTGATGCTAAGTGGGCGAGAAAGGGAAGCTCTAAGCAGGAGTGAGTAGCTACTTTTACTCTACAACTTCTTCCTTTCGTCGCAAGAATGCAGGAATATCCAGGTAATCCAGTTCATGATTAACTGTAGGTGTCGTCGCTTTTGTAGTGACTGATATAGGTGCTTGTTGTGTTGGAGTTACATGCGATGACGCGTAAGGCACTCCTGTATGTGCGACATTAGCATGCTTGCGCACCACCGCAGGCTTATCAAGATAATGATAATCAATCGAACCATCCGCTCTCATAGGTTCCTGGGTACGGGTAGTTGTCGTTTGTTTACGTCCAAGCCCAGTCACAATCACTGTCACGCGCACTTCATCACGCAATTCAGGATCAATGACTGTTCCCACTACCACTGTAGCACCTTCAGACGTAATATTTTTAACAGCATCACCCACTTCTTCAAATTCACCAATGGACATATCCATGCCAGCGGTAATATTCACTAACACACCGCGCGCACCTGACATATCGACATCTTCCAGTAATGGACTTGAAATAGCGGCTTCAGCTGCTAAACGTGCACGGTTTTCGCCAGAGGCAACTCCTGTACCCATCATCGCCATACCCATTTCTGACATCACGGTGCGAACATCAGCAAAATCCACATTAATCAAGCCTGGACGCGTAATCAATTCCGCAATACCTTGCACAGCACCACGTAAAACATCATTCGCCGCTCTAAACGCATTAACCAAAGTCACATTTTTACCCAAAACAGAGAGTAATTTATTATTAGGAATAGTAATAAGTGAATCGACATATTGCGTCAAGTTTGCAATACCTGTATCTGCCGCTGCCATACGTACCCGACCCTCAAAAGTAAATGGTTTGGTAATGACTGCCACTGTTAATATTCCTAGCTCTTTAGCTATTTGTGCAAAAATAGGTGCAGCACCTGTACCTGTACCTCCACCCATGCCTGCAGTGATGAAAACCATATCAGCACCTGTGAGTACTTCCTTAATTCTGTCACGATCTTCTTCGGCCGAGCGTCTGCCCACTTCCGGATTTGCACCTGCGCCTAAACCGCGAGTAATTGCCTCGCCTAACTGAATCAGTGTATTGGCTGATGATTTCTTCAATGCTTGTGCATCGGTATTCGCGCAAATAAATTCTACGCCCTCAATCGAGGCCGCCATCATATGCTCAATAGCATTACCGCCACCACCACCTACACCCACTACTTTAATAATTGCATTTTGTGGATTTGCTTCTGCTAACTCAAACATGGATTCCCCCTCCTCTAGACATTCCCCTGAAACCAACCTTTCATTCTACCCCATAAATTTTTCATTGAAGGTTGAGCCGCTACTTCATCTTGATTATCACGTTGTTGCATACCATAAAGTAACAAACCAACGCCTGTTGCATAGACAGGATTATTGATAACGTCAGATAGACCTGTAATATTCTGTGGTGTACCAATGCGGACGGGCATTTTAAATACACGCTCAGCCAATTCTGCAGCACCCGTTACTTTGGAACCACCGCCTGTTAATACCACTCCGGCAGCTAATAAATCCTCTAAACCACTGCGGCGAATCTCAGACGCTACTAAAGTAAATAATTCTTCATAACGTGCTTCAACTACTTCCGCCAATGCACGTTGAGAAATATGTCGTCCCGCACGATCACCCACCGATGGTATATCAATCATCAGATTAGTATCAGCCAAATCTTGCAAAGCACACGCATACTTGAGTTTAATGTCTTCTGCATTACGCGTAGGTGTACGTAAGGCAATAGCCATGTCATTTGTTACTTGATCACCTGCAATAGGAATGACAGCCGTATGACGAATTGATCCATCAGTAAATATGGCAATGTCTGTGGTGCCACCACCGATATCGATCATACATACACCTAGTTCTTTTTCATCTTCGGTCAAGATTGACTGACTGGAAGCAAACTGCTCCAGCACAATATCACTAGCCACCAGGCCGCAACGCTTTAAGCACTTCATAATATTTTGCGCCGCACTGACAGCACCTGTCACGATATGTACCTTGGCTTCTAGACGTACGCCAGACATACCTATAGGCTCACGTATGGAATCTTGATTATCAATAATGAATTCTTGTGGCAAGATATGTAGAATTTTTTGATCTGCTGGAATAGCAACTGCTTTGGCAGCATCAATTACCCGATCCACATCCATTTGTGTCACTTCACGATCACGAATAGCAACAATACCATGAGAATTAATACTGCGAATATGGCTACCAGCAATACCAGTATAAGCAGAGTAAATTTGACAACCGGCCATGATTTCAGCTTGCTCGACAGCACTCTGAATAGATTGCACAGTCGATTCAATATTAACAACAACTCCTTTTTTTAACCCCTGGGAAGGATGTGATCCTAAGCCAATCACATTCAAAGCACCCTCTGCAGTAACTTCGCAAACAATAGCAACTACTTTTGAAGTGCCTATATCAATTCCTACCATTAAGTCTTTATTTGGCTTCTTTGCCATATTTCATGTTCTCACTTTTATGTAATAGTTTTCCAACGTACTGCTAACCCATTGGGATAACGCAAATCGACAGAATCCACTTCACTTGCGCGATCCCCAATAATTTTCGGGTACACTTTCACAAAATCAGCTACACGAGTCAAGATATCTTTGTGTCCAATATGCAATTTTATGCCATTATTGAGTGTAAGGCTCCAGACATGCGCTGGGCTCATCTCAAAACGTGTAATTTTAACATGTAACAACGCCAGAATAAGATTCACTTGCGCATAATTCTCCATCATCTTTAACTGTATACCTTCAGGCCCAATAAATTGCGGCAACCCTGCTGGATAAGTGTCACGCGCAGGACTAAATAGCTGACCGGAGGTACTCAATAATTTCTCATCATTCCAGCGAGCCAAAGGAGACTTTTCAGCCACTTGAATAATAATCTGATTTGGCCAGACTCGCCGCACAGAAGCATCAGCTACCCAGGGAAATTGCGCTAAACTTTCTTTAATATGTTCCACACTGACTGCAAAGAATCCCTTATTGATTAAAGGAATTAACAAGCGCTGCACTTCATCATGATTAACATGCTGCATGCCTACAATTTTCACCTCTTTGATAGGAAAATAGTTGACTATTTTAAATTGATTGACAGTAAATGTAGTGGCGCAAACAACTGTAGCAAAACAAATAAGATTGATGACAGACTTCCAGGAAAGCCTGAGCTCTTTATAGCATTTCCGTACTTGGCTCATTATCATCCTTATCCCTCTACTTCCCGATAATACACACTTCTGTCATTAAACGCACGCCGTGCTGCTCAAAAACATTGTCAATAATTTTAGCAATCAGCGCTTCAATATCAGCCGCTGTCGCCTTTCCCTGGTTAATAATAAAGTTCGCATGTTTCTCTGAAACAATAGCATCACCTATTTTCATTCCTTTTAAACCACATTGCTCAATTAAACGTGCAGCATAATCTGGCTTGGGATTACGAAAGACAGAACCACAATTTGGCAACCCTGTGGGTTGTGAAGCACTCCGTTTTTCTAGTAAGCCATGAATTTCTGTCAAGGAGCGTTTTTTTTCACCCGGAGCTAATTTAAAATAGCCCGCTACAAACCACTCATCTTTAGGACCTGTAACATGACGATAAGCAGTTTGATAATCTGAAACAGGACGAAATTGTCTCTGGCCTGACCGATTAATAGTTTCAACGTGTGACACCGTTTGCCAGGTTTCTCCTCCCCAGCATCCTGCATTCATTGCTAATGCTCCACCCACTGTACCTGGTATACCCGCCATAAATTCTATCCCGGTTAAACCAAGGCGCGCTGTGTAACGCGCTAGCTGGCCACAAGCAACACCTGCCTCAGCACGTATTATCTCAGCATCGAGTTGGGAAATAGCATGCAAAGCACCTTGGGTCACAATCACTACACCTTCAACACCTTTATCACGAATCAAAACATTGCTACCTAAGCCTAGCCATAACAGTGGTATATCTTGAGGTAATTGCTGCAGAAAAGCAGATAAGTCATTGATATCAGATGGAATATACAGTGTCTCAGCTGGGCCACCTACTCGCCAGGACGTATATTCAGCTAACGATACATTTTTTAAAAGACGACCACGCAATGTAGTATTCCCCTATTTTACTATACCTACTGCTTAAAAGTTTCCCTCTCCCGCTCACGGGAAGCGCTAAGAAAATCAATCTCGAGTGCGGGGAGAGGGAAACTCTTTAAGCAGCACCTTCTCTGCTATACCACTATCGCGCAGCACCTTCTCTGCTATACCACTATCGCATCGCCCTTGGTTATGCAATCTGCTTTGTTATGCCTGCTGCCACCGACTCTTGTAACCCCGTCGCCGCCAAATGTGCTGCAAGTCCTCCAATATTACCAGCACCCTGCATCAGCAAAATGTCACCATCACGTAACACTTGTTGCAAAACGCTAGCCAGCATTTCATGCTGCTGCACAAAAATGGGAGAAATTTCTCCGCGTTCACTAATTGCCTGCGTGAGTGTAGCGCTATCAGCGCCCGGAATAACTGGTTCACCTGCGGAATACACCTCTAGCAATACTAAAGCATCTGGCTTGGATAACACTTCACAAAAATCATTAAATAAATCATGCGTACGCGTATAACGATGTGGTTGATAAACCATAACAATACGCTTATCAGGCCAACTTTGACGTGCCGCTTGTAATGTCACTGCAATTTCTTTGGGATGATGACCATAATCATCAATCAAGGTAACGTTCCCGCCCTTCTTTAAAACACAGTTACCATAGATTTGAAACCGACGCCCAATTCCCGCAAAACTTTCTAATGCACGCTGAATTGCGTGATCAGACACTTTTAATTCTGTTGCCACCGCAATCGCAGCTAACGCGTTTAAAACATTATGATTGCCTGGTAAATTTAAAGTAATTTCCAGATTACTCCGTTCGGGACGCTCAACTACAAAATGGGTTTTTGTACCTGTCTGCAAAATCAATGTAGCTCTAAATTCAGCCTCTTCATCTAAGCCATAAGTATAAAATGGCCGCGAAATTTGCGATAACATCCCACGCACAATGGGATCATCAAAACATAAAACAGCCAAACCATAAAATGGCAGACGATGTATAAACTCAATAAACGCTGCCCGCAATTGGTTAAAATCATTTTGATAGGTAGCCATATGGTCTGCATCAACATTGGTTACTACTGAAATAGTTGGTTTAAGATACAGGAACGAGGCATCACTTTCATCCGCCTCTGCTACTATGTACCGGCTAGTACCTAAACGTGCATTACTACCCACACTATTCAAGCGCCCCCCAATCACAAAAGTTGGATCTACACCTTCTTCTGTGAGAATACTGGTAATCAAACTGGTAGTAGTTGTTTTGCCATGTGTACCTGCAATCGCAATACCATAACGAAAACGCATTAACTCACCCAACATTTCCGCACGAGGCACAATAGGGATATGTAATTCACGCGCATAACTCAGCTCTACATTATCGAATTCAACCGCAGAAGAACGCACAACCACATCTGCATTGACTACATTCTTAGCATCATGCCCCTGGTAAATTTCCGCGCCTATCATACGTAAACGCTGGGTTAAATTATTCGCTGACAAATCTGAACCGGAAACGCGATAGCCTTGACTGAGTAATACTTCTGCAATACCCGCCATACCTACGCCACCAATTCCAACAAAGTGAATATGTTTAATTCGACCCATTTCAAGTGTCCAGTTCAATGACAAATCTCCTTACAAACAGTGATTATTTTTTCCGTGGCATCTATTTTACGTAATGCATAAGCCGCTTGTGCCATGGCCATGCATTGCTCGCCTGAACCACATAATTCTTCTAACAATCCAGCTAGTCGATCTTCTGTTAATGCAGCTTGCTGTACGAGTAATGCTGCGTGCTGCTTTACCATAAAATTGGCATTCGCGGTTTGATGATCATCAATAGCGTATGGAAAAGGCACCAAAATGGCCCCTAAACCTACTGCACATAATTCTGCGATCGTCAACGCACCCGCTCGGCATAATACCACATCTGCCCAGGCATAAGCTTTATCCATTTCAACAATAAAGGGGGTAATTTCAGCTATTACACCTACATTCTCATAGGCTTTTAGCGTACTAGTAAAGTGTTTTTCTCCCGTTTGATGCCATACAGCAGGACGTATGTTTGCTGGTAACTTAGCTAGAGCCTTAGGGAGTAATTCATTAATAGCTTGAGCGCCCAAGCTACCTCCCAAGACCAATAAATGTTTAACTTGTTCTGCATGATTAACTCGCCTATCTGGAGCAGAAAACCTAGCGATTTCATTACGGAGTGGGTTACCAACTGTGTATACTTTTCGCCGCTTTATAAAGGTATTGGGAAACGCCTCAAGCACTTTATGAGCTACCTTGGCTAGCCATTTATTAGTTGAGCCTGGCTTTGCATTTTGTTCGTGGATCACCAATTTTTTACCCAGCAGCCAGCTTGCAATACCACCAGGACCGCTCACGAACCCACCCATGCCAATCACAACATTAGGCTTAAACTGCTGAATGACCCGTATGGATTGTATCAGCGCAATGGTTATCCGCCATGGGATAAATAACTTATCTTTCAAACTTTTGCCACGAAATCCACTAATATTGATAAAATTGATTGGAATACCTGCCTCGGGTACCAGCTTCGCTTCTAACCCTTTATAAGTACCCAACCAATTAACTATAATGCCCTGATCACGCAGTTGCTTTGCAACTGCCAATCCCGGGAATACATGCCCACCTGTCCCGCCTGCCATGATCAAAACACGAGTTAATTTAGCCATCTTTTAATCCCAGCATCACCATCCGGTTTTCATAATCAATGCGCAATAATAATGCAATTACAATACAGTTAACTAGCATGCTACTCCCACCATAACTCACTAGAGGCAAGGTCAACCCTTTGGTTGGCAAAATCCCTAAATTAACCCCCATACTCACAGTAAATTGCATAGCCAACCATAAACCAAAACCATAAGCCAGCAATCCAGCAAAATGTCGCCCCAGCTGTTGTGCTTGCCGACCAATCCAAAAGATACGCAGACTTAAAAAAGCAAACAACCCTATCACAACAAACATTCCCGCAAAGCCAAGCTCTTCGCCAATCACCGCGAACAAAAAATCAGTATGTGCTTCAGGCAGATAGAATAGTTTTTGAATGCTTTCCCCTAATCCTGTCCCAAACCACCCCCCCCTACCAAAAGCAATCAATGACTGTGTTAATTGATAACCACTGTTGTAAGGATTAGCCCATGGATTCAAAAAAGTCGTTAAACGTGCAATACGATAGGGTTCAGAAATAGCCAAACCAATCATCGCTACCAAAACAGCTAAAAAAAGAAAAATAAAATACTGCAAACGCATGCCCGCTAAAAACATCATCCCTAGAGCAGTCGCCATAATCACAGCTGTTGCACCAAAATCAGGTTCACATAAGAGTAATAGCGCAATTACAGCCAATAAGGCCATCGGCTTTAAAAACCCCAGTAAGCTCGTCTGAATTTCACTATTACACCGCACTAAATAACCCGCCATATAAATCACTACAGCAAATTTGGCTAATTCAGACACTTGAATTTTCAGTGGACCATAACCAATCCAGCGCGCACTCCCATTCACTGTGTGCCCTATTCCTGGCAGCAACACTAATATCAGCAGGAACACAATCCCTATTAATAAAATACTATCTATTTTTTTCCACAAGATAATATCAAATTGCACAACGATACTACCCAGCAAGATTCCTAGGACAAGACCCATTATCTGACGAATTAAATAGTAAAACGGCTGGTGTAATTGCTTGTCAGAAATAACAATAGAAGCTGAAGCTACCATAAGCAACCCCAGACCAATTAAAGTAGCAACCGTAAAAATGAGCCAGCGGTCATAAGGCACTGGCGGAGACATGACACGACGTGATGAAGTAGAGCTTAACATAAAAACTTTATCATCCTAGCTCCTGCACAGCCTGAGTAAATACCTGTCCCCGATGCTCAAAATTATTAAACATATCTAAACTGGCACACGCTGGAGAAAGCAAAACGCTATCACCTGTAATAGCAATTTTATCAGCCACAGCAACTGCTTCTTCCATCGATTTAGCAAAACTCACTTCCACACGATCACCTATCACTGCAGCCAAAATAGAAGCTGCATCACCAATCAACACCACCGATTTCACATATTTTTCGATTGGCATAACTAAAGGAGAAAAATCGGCATTTTTCCCAACCCCACCGGCAATCAAAACCAACCTACCTTCAATCGCACTACCCAATCCTTCAATAGCAGCCAGAGTCGCACCTACATTAGTTCCCTTTGAATCGTTGTACCAAAGCACACCATGACGGTCACGTACTAATTGGCAACGATGCGGCAATCCTTTAAAACTCATTAAGGTTTGTAGCATAGGCTCTAATGGCAATCCATAACCGTGACCTACAGCAAGAGCAGCAAGCGCATTGGCTTGATAGTGACGCCCCAAGATAGGTAATTCTCGCACCGGCAGAAGCAACTGACTCTCCAAAGCTAGATATATTTCATTATTTTTTTTCAATAAGCCAAATTCATTCTGTTGTGGCTCACTCAAAGTAAAGCTAAGCTTTTGTTTGTGAAATTGCTCTCCACAATCCGTTAATGGGTCATCACGATTAGAAACCGCTACTTGGCAATTAGAATAGATATGTTGCTTTGCATTACGATAATCCTCTAGCGTCGTATAACGATCCATATGGTCTGGTGTAATATTAAGAACTGTGGCTACTTCAGGCGCTAATGAGAATGTTGTTTCCAACTGGAAACTGGATAGCTCTAAAACAAAAAGTTCAGTATCTGCAGCAGACAGTAAATCTAACACCGGTGTTCCCAGGTTGCCACCCACCTGGACTTTTACACCAGCAGCTGCTGCCATTTCACCCACTAACGTGGTAACTGTACTCTTTGCATTGGTACCCGTAATTGCAATCACAGGCACTTGCACACCTAACGTGAATAATTCAATGTCTCCTATAACAGGTACGCCACGCATTATTTGGCGCGCAATCGCAGGCTCTTGCAAGGAGACTCCAGGGCTGATAATTATCTTGCTGGCTGTATCGAGTAAAGCATCATCTAATTTCCCTAATGACAAAAGAACATGAGGGAAAAGTTTTTTGAATTCGGTAAGATTGGGAGGAGTAGACCGTGTGTCCGTCACCGCAAATGGAATAGCTTGCTGCGCTAAGTAGCGCGCACAAGATAAACCTGTAGCGCCTAAGCCAACGATTATATGCAAGTCTTTTTTTGCAATTGTCATATACACTTAACCTAAAATATAAGTTTTATTCAGCACTTGCTTAGCAGTAGCCTCTCCCATAAGGGGAGAGGCTACTGCTACTACTAACGCAACTTCAAAGTCGCCAACCCACACAACACTAATACAAATGTAATAATCCAAAACCGCACTATCACCCTCGGCTCTGGCCAACCCTTCAATTCAAAATGATGATGGATGGGTGCCATGCGAAAAATTCTTTTCCCTGTTAGTTTAAACGAGGCTACCTGCAAAATGACAGACACCGTTTCCAATACAAAAATACCACCCATAATCAACAAGACTAACTCTTGTCTAACAATCACTGCAATCACTCCCAAGGCCGCGCCCAGCGCCAGTGAACCTACATCCCCCATAAAAACCAGCGCAGGATACGTATTAAACCATAAAAACCCTAATCCAGCTCCCACTAATGCTCCACAAAATACAGCTATCTCACCTGTACCTGAAACATAGGGAATTGCCAAATAAGAAGCAAAATGATAGTTACCCGATGCATAAGCAAAAACACCTAGCGCCCCCGCTACCATCACTGCTGGCAGAATCGCCAGACCATCCAGGCCATCTGTTAAGTTCACTGCATTACTTGAACCAATAATAACAATATAAGAAAAAATAATAAAAAATGGGCCTAGTGGCCAAAGCAGATCTTTGAAAAAGGGAAATACGAGTTCCGTTTCTACTGGAAAACTGGCGGTATAATATAAATACGTCGCTGCACCCAATCCTAAAACAGATTGGAAAAAAAGCTTACGCCGCGCAGATAATCCACGCGTATTTTTGCGGGTCAGCTTTAAATAATCATCCCATCCACCAATCATGCCAAAGCCAAGCGTCACTATTAAGACTACCCACACATAACGATTAGACAGATCACCCCATAATAAAGTACTAAAAGTCACTGCTATCAAAATTAATGCGCCTCCCATTGTAGGAGTGCCTGTTTTGGATAAGTGGCTCTTGGGGCCATCATCACGCACTACTTGCCCTACTTTTAATAAACCTAAACGACGTATCATTGCCGGCCCAATAAGCAAAGCAATGATTAATGCTGTCAAAGCAGCTAAGATTGAACGTAAGGTTAGATATTGAACCACATGAAATATATGAAAATATTTTGCTAATAACTCACTGAGCCAGACGAGCATTTAACATCTCCCTTACTTGCTCCACATCACTAAATGGTATTTTTATATTACCGACCTGCTGGTACGTCTCCGCACCTTTCCCTGCAATCAGCACACAATCCCCTCGTTTTGCATATTGTATACTGTTCTTTATCGCTTTAGAACGGTCATGCTGCACTATTATTTTTGTAGGATAAACAAACCCACGCATAATATCTGCCACAATTTGTCGAGGATCCTCTGTGCGTGGGTTATCATCTGTGACAATCACTTGATCAGCCAAGCGTTCTGCTACTGCTGCCATTAACGGACGCTTACCTCGGTCACGGTCACCACCACAACCAAACACGCAATACAATTGCCCTTGACAATGCGGCCGTAAAGCCTGCAAAGCCTTTTCCAAAGAATCCGGAGTATGAGAGTAATCCACAACAATCAGGGGTTGCTCTTTACCACCTAATGTTTCCATTCTGCCCGGCACAGGTGTTAGGTGTTTTAAACAAGCTAGCGCAGCGGGCAAAGACACTTTTAACACACCCAATAATACTGCCAGCACGGCCAATACATTGCTTAAATTAAATTGACCCATCAATGGAGTATTTAACTCCCCTTCGCCCCAAGGTGTCACTACATGCGCACGAATACCTTCTTTTAATTGAATATGCTCTGCAATGACAGAGTTTACTAGTGCCGATCTTTGTAAGCCATATGCAATGATATTTTTTTTATTGGGTAATGCAGCAATCAGCTCTCTACCAAAAGGATCATCATTATTAATCACAGCATACTGTGGCAATAAATTTTCAAATAACCTTTTTTTTGCCGCACCATAGGCTTGCATCGTGCCATGATAATCTAAATGATCTTGCGTCAAATTAGTAAAAATACCCACTGTAAATGCAACAGCTTCTACTCTTCCTTGTTCAAGGCTATGCGATGACACTTCCATAGCCACGTGCTTTATACCCTGTTGCAAAAATTCCGCAAAGGTTTTTTGTAAAGTAATGGCATCAGGTGTAGTCAAGCTACCTGGCTGAATGTCACCATACACACCACTGCCTAACGTACCGATCACACCACATGGAATAGAGAGTTGTTGCAAAGCAGCTGCGAGAAAATAAGTAGAAGATGTTTTGCCATTTGTTCCAGTAATACCCACTATATTTAATGATTTTGCTGGGTATTGATAGAATCGTGCTGCCAACTCAGATAATTTACAACGAAGTTTATGAATTGGAATAATAGGCACTGTGCCGTGGAAGTAAATCGGCAAACCATCGTTATCCGCTTCCTCCAAAACTGCACATGCACCCCGTTGGATAGCATCGACTATATATAATCGCCCATCCAATTGCGCCCCCTTACAAGCTAAAAATATGTCACCCGCTTTAACCAGACGGCTATCCAGTGACAGCCCTGTGATTGATAATTCGGCTGAAAGCGGAATTTCTTTAAGAAAATGGAGTAGCTCAGATAATTTGATACTCATTATTTTTCTCACATTTAGCGTTTTTAATATATCTATATTAGCACTCGCCTCTCCTCTTGAGGGAGAGGCGAGAACTAAGCAGAAGCTAAATTATCATCAGGCGGCACATTCAAAACATGCAATGTTGCCTCCATAATTTTTTTAAAAATAGGCGCTGTTACTTGCGCAGCATAATAACTTTTTCCACGCGGATCTCGTATGACTACAGCTACCAGCAAACGCGGGTTACTCACTGGTGCAATACCAAAAAACGATGAAACATAGCGATGTTTTTCATACCCATTAACACCTACTATTTTTGCTGTCCCCGTTTTACCTGCCACGCGATAACCAGGAATACGCGCTGCTTTCCCAGTGCTTTGTTCTTCTTTACCACTTTCTTTTGAAACGACGGCCTCTAATACTTGCAGCATTTGATTAGCCACTTTTGTTTTAATAACTTGCTCACCCACTGGCGGCTTTGTGATACGCAATAATGACAAAGGGATTTTTATTCCATGATTTGCAAAAATCATATAAGCTTGTGTTAACTGTAGAGTTGTCGCAGACATACCATAACCAAATGATAAAGTAGCTAATGCAAACGGATCCCAATGATCTCGATGCAATAATTCACCTGAACGCTCACCCGGGAAGCCAATACCTGTGATTTCCCCAAATCCAACATGATGCAACATTTTCCATAGTTGATCAGGCGGTAATGATAAAACCATCTTGGTGGCACCTACGTTACTGGATAATTGCAAAATTTGTGTAACAGTCGTTTTACCCAGATTATGCTCATCATGCACCAGGTTATGCCCAACACGTAACCAACCTGGATAAGTATCAATAACTGTCTCCGGCTTGTATTTCCCACTATCAAATGCACTGGCAACACTAAATGCTTTAATAGTCGACCCTGGCTCAAATGTGTCAGTGATTGCTCGATTACGAAAAGCACCCGCCTCTTTTGCTATACGCTTATTTGGATTGAATGAAGGTTGATTAACCATCGCCAATATTTCACCGGTTTTAACATCGACTACAATGGCAGAAGCGGATTCTGCCAAGTTATTTTTAACACCTGCCATCAACTCGCGATAAGCAATATACTGAATACGCCTATTGATACTTAAAACTAAATCATGTCCTGGTTGCTGTTCTGCCAAGCTTCGTAGATTTGAAATACTACGTCCTATGCGATCTTTGATAACCAATGTTTTACCCGGCTTACCCGTCAGCCAATCATTATAAGTGAGCTCTAATCCTTCCTGCCCATGATCATCTACATTGGTAAAGCCAACCACATGCGCCGCCACTTCAGCTTCAGGATAATAGCGTTTAAAGCTTTGCTGTAAATAAACTCCAGGAATCGCTAATGCTTTAATTTTATCTGCAATATCAGGTGATACATCCCGTTTTAGATAAACAAACTCATGGTAACTATCTTCATAACGCTTAAGCAACAAGCGAATATCCGACAGTTTAATCGCCAGTGTTTGGCTCAATGATTTAATTTGTTGGGAAGTAGGCGAAAACTCTTCCGGATTCATCCAGACAGAAAAAACAGACGTACTTATTGCCAATGGATAGCCATTACGATCAGTAATCATGCCGCGAAATGCTGGCGTCATGATCGTGCGCAGCACACGTGCATCCCCTTGTGATTGCAAAAAATGTCGTTTTAATACAGAAAGATCCAACATGCGCAGAATCAATCCCAACACAATTAGCAAGATCAAACTGATTAATAAATAAAAACGCCAAGCTATATAGCTGGCGTGGAGTTTTTGCTTCACTTTTTATGACCCTAAATAATTGGTAATTCAGCATAAGCAAGTACTAAATATACCAATCGCATCTTGAAGTGAGATCGGTATAGATACGAAACTATTTGCTATCGACAATTACTATCGCCTTACCTTCAGGCACCACCATATTTAAATGTTCTTCTGCAATATCCTGAACACGCGCTTGCATAGTTAAAGTACTTTTTTCCAGTAGTAATTGCCCACGCTGAATATGCAGCTGGTCATGCTCAGCATACGATTGCTCTATACTTGCATTCAAGCTACGCGCTGAATTCGTCACATATATCAGACTCAAAGCAGAAATCAATACCGCAGAAACCAGTACAAACAATGAAATATCAAAGCGAGTTAAAAATACTGATACTACCCAACCGCGTGATAAAACACCTTGATTCAATAAACGTGCTGCTGCATTCATGATAGCTTCTCCCCAACTCGTAAAATCGCGCTCCTTGCACGAGGATTCCTTGACACTTCTTGCAAGCTTGGTTTAATCATTCGGCCAAGCTGCTTGAATTTTGGTTGAAAATGAACATGCTTGATAGGCAACTTTACTGGAAAGCGATCAGCGCGTTCTTGTTCTTGCATAAAATGTTTCACAATACGATCTTCTAATGAATGAAAACTAATAACTAACAAGCGTCCTCCCGTTTGTAATGCACCCAGGCTTTGTGCCAGCCCTTGCTCTAACTCATCCAGTTCATGGTTCACGGCTATCCGTATTGCTTGAAAACTGCGTGTCGCAGGATGTTTGCCTTTTTCCCATGTTGGAATTGCAGCGGATACTATTTTTGCTAATTGATCTGTAGTAGTAATCGGTTTCTCTTGACGCGCAGCAATAATCGCTTTGGCAATACGTCGTGAAAAACGTTCTTCTCCATATTCCCACAATACTTTTGCTAACTCTTGTTCGCTCACAGAGGTAATCCAGGTTGCCGCATCTATACCGCTTGAGTAATCCATTCGCATATCTAACTTACCTGCACGCATAAAACTAAACCCACGCTCTGCGTCATCTAACTGTGGCGACGAAACACCGAGATCAAACAGCATGCCATTCACTTTGCCATACACTTGCTGGCTGGCAAGAAACCCTGCTAATTGAGTAAATGAACCATGCTGTACAGTAAAACGCTCGTCTCCTGCAAGATGCTGCCTTGCATAAGCCACTGCAGCAGGATCTTTATCCAACGCCAGTAAACGCCCCTTTATCCCTAACTGGTTTAAAATAGCTTGCGCATGGCCGCCACGACCAAAAGTGGCATCCACATAGATACCCTCTGGCTGGATAGCAAGATTTTCTAACGCCTCAGCCAATAAAACCGGCTGATGTTCGTTGATCAATTCCTTCATTCGACATGCCGCCATAAAAAAGCCTCTATGTTACAATGACAATGACTTAACTTCATCAGGTAAAACATCAGAATTAACATTCGATTCCTCTGTCAGCCATTCCCCTCTACGCTCTTGCCAATGTATCTCATCCCATAATTCAAATTTTTTACCTTGCCCCACTAACATCGCATGCTTTTTTAATCCTGCATATTCACGTAATAATGGCGGAAGAAGCACGCGACCATTGTTATCTAATTCACTCTCGGTAGCATGCCCAATGAGTAAACGTTGAATACGTCTTGCCTGTGGATTAAAACTTGGAAGTTGCGCAAGCTTACTCTCAATCGCTTCCCAAGCTTGTATGGGGTACAACAATAAACAGCGTTCTTCAGTATCAATGGTCATCACTACACGTCCGCTGCTTTCCTCTCGCAGACGATCACGATAACGAGTAGGCATCACAATTCTGCCTTTCGCATCGATATTGATTCCATTAATCCCTCTAAACATTTTTTTATCTTCCCGTTTCAGTTGGAAAAGAATTTGTGACTGCAAATCCGCAATTTCTCAACTACAGCTATTTTTTGGTACTTCTTACTAAATAATTTACCACGGTATCCCACAATAAACCACTTTTTCCCACAAAAAAGCTAAAAAAACGCATTAGGTATTCTACTTAACCACCTTAGGGGAAAAGAAATAAACAGGAGTATTCGTTTTGAGGTGCGCTTAATTTAATTTATTTAATTTAAGAGGGTGATGATTTTGTAAGACTTTCTTACATAGTGAATAAAAGCGAGGGGTGATCTATTTTTCTTTGTGAAAGAACAAAAAATAGATCACCCCTCGCTGCTGGGACAGTAGAGAATTTTCGCTTTGGTGGGCTTGGAAGTGGTGGCCAGCATTAGGCCGTATGGATATAAAATCGAAGATAAAAAAGCCAGTCAATAAGCCGGGTTCTGTCGTGGACAGTCATTCATCTAGGATATCTGTCACCAGACACCTCAAGCGACCTACCCGAGCTTAAGTGTGGGCCACACCTGAAGAATGCTTTTGCAAGCACTCCTCGAAAGCTCCTATTTGGTCTTGCTCCGAGTGGGGTTTTCCGTGCCGTAACTGTTACCAGTTACGCGGTGCGCTCTTACCGCACCTTTTCACCCTTACCACGCCAAAAATAGCGAGGCGGTTTATTTTCTGTGGCACTTTCCGTAGGCTTACACCTCCCAGGCGTTACCTGGCACTTTGCCCTCTGGAGCCCGGACTTTCCTCTGCTTAAAAAACAGCGACTGCCTTGACTAGCTCGAGAAACAGGATAGCTTATTTTATAAGCATTGAATAGCTAAATCGCAATCATTTGCTCATTTATAGCTTCTTCTCTTGTGGGGGAGGCCATTGCTACGCGACGGATAAGGGATATTTCTTGCGGCATGGCGCACCAAATCAATTCTTTTTGAACTGTAATGCACGCTGATATAAGTCATTTTTCCTTTCACCCGTGATTTTTGCAGCGATTTCTGTCGCTTGCTTGAGAGGCAACGTTTCTAAAAGAGTTATTAAAATTTTGTCGGAGGAGACCACATCTTTCATACTAGAAACAGCTTCCATTCCTGATACTAACACTATGATTTCACCACGTTGTTGATTATTATCTTGAGTAACCCAGTCAATTATCTCTCCTATTGTTCCTGATACGACTGTTTCAAATAGCTTAGTCAGTTCACGAGCAAGTACTATTTGACGCTTACGACCAAATACTTGCTGCATTGCTTGTAAAGAATCCAAAATCCGATGCGGTGCTTCGTAAAAAATGATAGTGCGTGATTCAGATCGCAATACTTCTAGACGTTCTTTGCATAATCTAGGTTTAGCAGGCAAAAACCCATCAAACACAAAACGATCTGTAGGTAACCCTGCAACACTCAGCGCAGCAATAGCTGCACAAGGACCTGGAATTGGAATAGCCTGGAAACCTGTCTTCTTGACTTCTCGCACTAAACACTAAAATATAACCCGGATCACTAATTAAAGGTGTACCTGCATCACTAATTAAAGCAATTGATTCACCTTGGCACAAACGCCCAATTAATTGGCTCGCACGCTCTGCTTCATTATGCTCATGCAAGGAAACAAGAGGCGTTGTGATCGCCAAATGCTGCAATAAGCGTTTACTATGCCTCGTATCTTCCGCAGCAATACAATTCACATTCTGTAACGTTTCAATAGCACGTTGCGTTATGTTCTTTTAAATTACCAATAGGAGTCTCTACTATATATAAAACGCCGGAGTGATTTATATAATTCAAAGTGTTATCCTTATATCCTGGTTAAATTTAGGGTGACCTATGTTAAGATTAAGACTCATTTTACTTATAATGCTCTTACTACTCGGCGGTTGCACTACACCTCAGTTATTTAATGGAGCACCTACCCCTAGCCACGGCTCCGATTCACAAGCATTATTCAGTGAGCCCAATTTCTGGCAGGCAAACACCAGCATTGTATGGGATAAAGTACAACACTCTTCACTAAGCAAGTTACAGAATGCTTTAGCACAAACTAGCGACTCTACAGCTACAGGCTGGCTAAAATTAGCCATTATCAGTAAAAAGTACAGCACAAACTCTGAGGAACTTACCCAACAACTCATGCTCTGGCGCAAAGATTACCCTACTCACGCTGCAAATGCACTCTTCCCTGACAACACAGCCTTAAGCCTACTACTGAACACGCCCACACCTAAAAATATTGCACTACTCTTACCTTTAAGCGGTCAATTAGGCACACAGGGCCAAACAGTAAGGGATGGTTTTTTGAATGCTTATTATGAAGCGGCAAGAAAAAATCAACAAACAGTTTTCTTTATTGATACGAGCAAAACCTTAAATATGGTAGCACTGTATCAGCAAGCAATGACACAAGGGGCGGATACCATCATCGGACCGCTCACCAAAGAAAATGTTTTAGCTCTTATAAAACAAGGTAATTTTCCTGCGCCTACCATGGCTTTAAATTACACTGATATTAGCTTTGGTTCGTTGCCTGCTAATTTTTATGAGTATGGGTTATCTACAAGTGATGAAGCGCAACAAATGGCTGATCGAGCTTGGCAAATGGGGCGCTCACACGCACTTATCATTGCACCACAAAATGATTGGGGACAACGCGTTGCCAAACCTTTAATTGCTCGTTGGCAATCACTAGGCGGTGAAGTGACTGATGCTCTTTATTACACGCCCACTACGAATCTCTCCCAAGGTATTGCCAATCTTTTACATATCAACACGAAAGAAGATAGAGAGAAAATGCAGGAAGATAATAGCAAGCAAGCTTTGGAACAGCAACGCAGACAAGATTTTGATGTCCTATTTTTAGTAGCTCAACCACAAATGGCACGTCAAATTGTACCTTTATTAAAATATTATTATGCTGACAATATTCCTATTATTGCTTCTTCTGCTATTTACACTGGATCACCTGATCCACAAAAAGATTCTGATTTGAACGGCGTCTATTTCTGCGATATTCCATGGGTATTAAACCCACAGCATAAAACTGATCAACAATTTAATCGCTTATATGCCGTAGGCATTGACAGTTATACTCTCAGTAATAACATCTCGCGCCTGAATCAGTTACCTTATTTTCCTATTTATGGTGCCACCGGTGCACTTTCTTTAACGACTAAACACCAAATCTATAGACGTTTACCCTGGACACAAATGCATGCTGGGCATCCTTAATAAAAAGCAATTGGGGGATATTGCCGAAGAAAAAGCCTGCGCTTTTTTACGAAGGAAAGGATTTTATTTGGTAGATCGTAATTATCACTCACCTTTTGGTGAAATTGACTTGATCATGCAAGATAAAGATGAAGTCGTATTCATTGAAGTACGCTCAAGGGCCTATAACACTTATGGAACCGCTATTGAAAGCATCAATAAAACTAAACAACATAAAGTGATGAAATCAGCAGTCTATTACTTACAACAAAGAAAGTGGTTAGATAAAGTCAACTATCGATTTGATGTTGTTGGCTGTTCTCCTATTAATATAGAGTGGATCAAAAATGCATTTTCCCATGAATAATATCATAGAACGTATTAAATATAACTTTAGCGACAGTATTCAAACAAAGATCAGCGCGGCTGATATGCTACTTCCTACTATAGGCCTGGCGAGTGAGAAACTTTTGCAGTGCTTGTTAGATGGTCATAAAATCATGAGTTGCGGCAATGGCGGTTCCGCTTGTGACGCCATGCGCTTTTCAAGTGAAATGCTCAATCGCTTCAAACACGAACGCCCTAGCCTGCCTGCCATTACTCTGACTGGCGATATTGCGACGATCACTTCCATTGCCAACGATAGCAACTACAGCGAAGTATTTGCCAAACAGTTACGGGCACTAGGACAACCCGGCGATATTTTGCTAGCTATTTCAACTAGCGGTAATTCTGTTAATATTCTAAACACCATTAAAGCTGCACAAGACAGAAACATACAGACTATTGCATTAACAGGGCATGATGGTGGTAAAATAGCTGCTGTTTTACAAGAGAATGACATAGAAATTCGTGTTCCTTCTTATGATACAGCACGCATCCAGGAAACACATTTAGTCATTTTGCACTGCTTGTGTGATATTGTAGATCATCTATTATTTGGTCACGAGGAAGTTATTACATGAAAAAATTGCTATCATCTACCTTACTAGTTTCTATTATTTTAATGACTCTTGCATTGCAAAGTTGTTTTTTTGTCGCGGGCGCAGCAGCAGGCGCAGCAGCAGTCGCTGTGGTCTATGACCATCGCAAATTGGAAAAGATCTTGATGGATAATAAAATCACTAATACTGCTGTTGATAAGATTAAAGCTGATCCCAACTTTAAAGAAAGCCATATTGAAATTTCCTGCTTTAACCAGGTGGTCTTGCTCACCGGCCAAACACCTACTCCTGAGCTACGTCAAGAAGCAGAAGATATTGTGCATGCCGTTCCGAATGTAACCCGCATCTATAATCAAATTACTATTAAAGCACCCACATCACCCATGACACGAGCCAGCGATTCATGGATCACTACAAAGATTAAAACACAATTGCTTGCAACCAAAGGGATGCAATCGGGTACGATTAAAGTCGTCACTGAAAATGGCACAGTTTATTTAATGGGTATAGTGAGCAAGGAACAAGCTGATATTGCCGCAACTATTGCTAGTCAAGTTGCTGGTGTACAGAGAGTTATGAAGATATTCCAATACAGTAATTAAACTGTTGACATTTAATGTTAGAATCCTCTATACATGAACCGTTCACCTTGAGAAGATCGCATGGCGGCTGTCTCGAAGGGTAGAATCTTTTATTTTTGGATGCCCAATTGAAAAGCCATTTTTGCACGAGCCATAGAACATGAGCTTTTTTAAACTACTCTCGATACTGTATATTAGTTATCTTCTCACTGCTTGCGTCTACAGTGCAGCCGTTTCGGGTGCACAGGTAGTCTATAATCGACACAGCATTCAAAAGAACTTAGATGATAATTACACTTCCATGCAGGCTTATCGCACTATTGATACCTATGGTAATATTTTTAAAGATACCAATATTACCATAGCAACATTTAATGATTCAGTTTTACTGGCAGGACAGGTACACAGCACGTGGCAAAAACAAGAATTGGAAAAGATTGTGCAAAAGGTAGCGGGTGATAGGACAATTTATAATTATCTAGAAATAGCAAATCCAAGCTCTGCCTTAACCCACACTAGTGATAGCTGGATTACAGCTAAAATCAAATCGCAGTTGATGGCCATTAATGAGATAGATGTTACGCAAATAAAAGTGGTCACTGAGAATGGGACGGTTTATCTAATGGGGATAGTGCCGCCTGACCAAGCTGAAATTGCAGTAGATGTAGCAAAAGACACCAGTGGAGTTCAGAGCGTAGTAAAAATATTTTCTTATGTAAGAGTTAGCAAGCAATAACTTTAGTCTCTTGACACATGAAAGATTCATATATGCACAGCCAATGAGAAAATATTATCGACCAGAAAATCTCTTTAATGCTGTACTCCCATAATTAAAAACCCTAGTCCCTATCACAGTTCCTATACCTGGAGCTCCAAATTTAGTCTCTAGCACTCCATTCACTAAACCCGCTGCTGCTGATTTAAAAAATGAGGTTTTGCAACCTAAATTGGGCAATTCAGTACTCATACTATCCAAAGCACGTAGCAACCATGCTTCATTGGATAAGCTTAAGTTTGTATCGTTCAAAGGGCGCCGCAAACGCTGAGGAATCTTAATGTTTACAAGAGGTTCCTTGATGATATCTGCTTCTTTCCATGATCGGTTAATTATCTCCCTAGCAACCATCGTGGCTCCTGCGCTAGTAATAAATTTTGTGGCAGCTAAAATAGTAGTAGCTGAGATAGAAACCATAGGAACAACCAATTTAATTGCTAAAATCCATGCTAAGGATGTACTCCCCGCAGCAGGAACTACTTGTAGAGTTTGCGCGCGGGTAGATACAAGATAATCTTCTTTCACTTTTATACTTGCTTTTTCAAAAATAACATTTAATCTTTCTTGTAGTAGATAATATGAGTCAGAGTTAGGGTCGATATTATTTTGATTTAGGATAGAATCTATCCATTGCCGTCGTGTTGTTATCACAGATTTCCTTTTATTATTTTTTCAGATTTAAATTATAAATGCACATTCTATTTGTAAATCACTACCAAATCAAATATAGGCTATGATATGTTTCCTTTGTAAATTACCTAAATTTAAATTTTTAACTTCAACAATCAAGGGTTCTTTATTTTTATATTATTTATGTATACTATCACATGTAGATATGTAGTATATACTCATTACACTTCGAAATGCGAAGTTTGTCATGCAGAGTGTAGCGAAGAATTACTAGAATTGAAGCTGATCCTTCACTTCGTTCAGGGTGACAAATCGCATTTTGAAGTGTAATTAGGTATATAGGAAAGTAACATGTAGTTATTAATATCCAGGAGGGAATATGAAATTAAGCATCAGTCTAACTTTTTGCGCTTTATTACTTTCAGCGTGCAGCACAGCAAACTATCATTACCAAAGTGAGCAAAATCCTCAGAAATGGGAAGGACAAAATATCTCTGTTGTTGAAAAAAAATGGGGTACAGCAGACCAAACTTTCCATACACGTAATGGGACTTCTTACTACATCTACTCCACCACCTCCGGCAGAAACTTTTTTACCGCAACTAGCACCAACTTTGCATTAGCTGAAACAAATCCTGAGTTTTATCAACAAACTCAAATGGGTTTACAATGTACCGCTATTTTTAAAACGAATAAAAATAATATTATTATTGGAACTTCACATGCGGGCAGTAATTGCGGTGGCGAGTGGGCACCCAATAGCAGAAGTTAGTTATTTTTATAACTACATGACAACTTTGCATTTGGGGTATATACGACAAAAGTTTTTACTCTACACAGCCGATACGTAAGAATAGTCTCTCCTGAAAAGGAAGCTATTTTAAGAATCGACTGAATTTTATTGTGTACTAGAAACTACTCTACTAATTTCAGATGCGATCGACTCTTTTCATTAACTTTATTCTCTCCCTGCTTTTTCACAGGAATCTCGCTGTGGGCCTTCACACCCTCTCCTCCCTCTTCATCCTCTTCAACTATATCTTCATAATCAAAAAACATTCCTTGCTGATTTTCATTTGCATAAATAGCCAGGACTGCTTTGATGGGAGCAGAAATAAGATGAACTACACCAGAAAAAGAAGCTCTAAATTCAAGTAAATCGTTAGTAATATTAAGATCACGTATAGCCATTGGCGAAATGTTTAAAGTAATTTCTCCATTTTCTACATGCTCACTAGGAACTTGGCAATGCGGAAAATTAGCATTGATGACTATATAAGGGGTACATGAACTATCAATAATCCATTGATAAAATGCACGAATCAAATAGGGTTTATTAGATAACATAAGAATACCTTTCTTGCTTTCTTAAACAGTTTCAGATTTTTCAATTTTTCTTAAATCTTGCTCAGCTTCTGTTAAACTTGCTTGGAATGAATCGCGCGCAAAAATACGTTCAGCATATTTATTAATGGCTTTTGCTTCTGAAGGTAGAGTAATGCCCCACATTGGCAAACGCCATAAAATCGGCGCAATACAACAATCGACCAAAGAGAAATCTTCATTTAAAAAATAAGCAGCACTACTAAATACGGGTGCAAGCTTAATAAGGTAATTCCGCAACTCTTTACTGGCAGCTTGAGCTTCCGCTACTTTACCTGTTTCAATTTTACGAACTAATCCTCCCCATTCACGATCAATTCGATAAATCATCAAACGAGATTTAGCTCTAGCCACAGGATAAACAGGCATTAAAGGAGGATGGGGAAAACGCTCGTCTAAATATTCCATGATAATATTTGCATCATATAATACCAACTCACGATCAACCAAGGTGGGGGCGGTACCGTAAGGATTCAGCTCAAGTAAATCTTCTAGCTTATCTTTATCATTCACATCCGTATTAATGACTTCAACAGAAACACCTTTTTCAGCTAATACTATTCTAACTCGATGACTATA
>Ga0206943_1001_pt1 | contig 182483 bp, 166 predicted proteins | sample Alteio_BWOrgHeat_7_FD_153243 | JGI IMG/M metagenome (GOLD analysis project Ga0206943, IMG submission 153243) | Enriched cells from forest soil in Barre Woods Harvard Forest LTER site, Petersham, Massachusetts, United States -... | ecosystem: Environmental > Terrestrial > Soil > Temperate forest >... | reverse complement strand
TGCACAGCTTTAGCATGAAACCTGTTAAGATCCAGATTTTTTGGAAGCCTCGTATGCAAAAAAAACCTGTTCAGTATTTATCTATTACAGCTGACTTGGCTGGTTCACGCATTGATAATTTTTTGATAGCGCGCTTAAAAGGTGTGCCTAAGACACATATCTACCGGATCTTGCGTAAGGGTGAAGTACGGATCAATAAAAAACGCATTAAACCAAGTTATAAATTACAAGAAGGTGATCAAATACGTCTCCCACCTTTGCAAACAGAGCCAGGTAATATACCCCCTCGGCCTGGTAATCAGTTGATGGAGTGCTTGGCTAGCCGTATTCTGTATGAAGATCCTGGTCTTTTAATTATTAACAAGCCTTCCGGTATTCCAGTTCATGGCGGGAGTAGCGTGAAGTTGGGTGTTGTTGAAGCATTGCGCTGTATGTATCCTAAGCTTCCGCAGCTTGAATTAGCGCATCGTTTAGATGCAGATACGTCTGGTTGTTTGGTATTGGCAAAAAAACGCAGTGTATTACGTGAGTTACATGAACTATTGCGTACCAGGAAAGTCGAAAAAATCTATCGGACTTTAACTAAAGGTCATTGGAAAGAAACTGAGTTAAGAGTGGATATTCCTCTGCTTAAAAACCAATTAAGCAGTGGTGAGCGTATCGTGCGTGTTAATACAGAAGGTAAGCCTTCTGTTACGGTATTTCGCACATTAAAAAAATTTGCAGGAACCTCATTGATGGAAGTGACCTTAGAGACAGGTCGTACTCATCAGATTCGTGTACATGCCAGATATCGTGGACATCCAGTGGCAGGGGATGAAAAGTATGGGGATAAGGAATTGAATAAACAGCTAAAGGAATGGGGGTTAAGGCGTTTGTTTTTACATGCTTATTTGATTGCTTTTACTTTGCCTTCTACAGGGAACCTGATAAGAGTAAGTGCGCCATTGGATGCTGAGTTAGAGAAGTGTTTAGAGTTATTATTAGGTGCTTAGTCACCGTCTTTCTTACAAGGAGAGAGGCTATGACTAATATAATTTGACACTATTCCCCTGGCAGCATAAAATCGCGCGCTATGCTAAAAGAGAATACTCTACCTATTCAGGTTGACCCATTTCGATTTGCGGATAATGCAATTTGCTTGCAGGGGACATTGTATATTAAGGATATGCAGCGGCTTGTTTCTGGCTTGTATACGAATGATGGCGAAATCAAAGTGGACATAGAATTTGGGGTAGATAGGCAAGGAATACATTTCTTGCGTGGACAGATTACTGCTTGTTTGACGCTCCAGTGTCAGCGATGCTTAGAGCCATTTGGCCATGAAATAGAGAGCAGTTTTTTGTCAGGGATTGTGCGCTCTGAAGAAGAGGCGAATCAATTGCCAAAAGGATATGATCAACTCATCGTAAAAGAAGGTATGCTTACGATTCAGGATGTAGTTGAAGACGAATTAATTATTAATTTACCCATTGTACCTATGCATAGGGTAAATGATAAGGTAAATGACTGTAAGGTAAAACTGCCTTTAGAAATAGGAACAAACGAAAACGTTGAAGTAGGGAAAGAAAATCCATTTAAAGTGATAGAATTTTTGAAAGTGAGGAGTTAAGGTAATGGCTGTTGCAAAAAGTCGAAAATCGCGTTCACGTCGTAATATGCGTCGTGCTCATTCTGCATTAACTACACCCGCATTATCAATCGATGCAGCTACAGGTGAGACACACCGTCGTCATCACGTTAGCCCAGAGGGTTATTATAAAGGCCGTCAGGTAGTTGCAAATAATGCAGTAGTTGAAGAAGAAAACGACGAAGAGTAAACCAATTTGAAAATCATCACCATTGCAGTGGACGCTATGGGAGGGGATTATGGTCCTCCTGTCGTTGTGCCTGCTGCTTTGCAAGCACTCGCAAAGCATGATGCACTTCATTTGGTTTTAGTAGGCGATGAAAAAGTGCTGCAAAAAGAATTGCAGGCTCACCGTGCTTACGATCAAGCAAGGCTAACGATTCATCACACTTCACAGTGCGTAGAAATGGGTGAGTCACCGGCTGTCGCGTTACGTACAAAAAAAGATTCATCCATGCGGGTTGCTATCAATTTAGTGAAAGAAGGCAAAACTCAGGCATGTGTCAGTGCAGGGAATACAGGTGCTTTGATGGCAACAGCCCGCTTTGTATTAAAAACCCTACCTGGAATTGATCGTCCCGCTATTATTTCAACTTTTCCTACTCGGGCAGGCAATAAAAACATGCGCATGCTGGATTTAGGTGCGAATGTAGATTGTAGCGTAGATAATTTATTTCAATTTGCTGTCATGGGTTCAGTATTGGCTTCAGCGGTAGATAATATTGCAAATCCTACCGTTTGTTTGTTGAACATCGGTGAGGAAGATATTAAGGGAAATGAACAAGTCAAAGAAGCAGCGCAGCTGTTAGTAAGCTCAAAAGCAATTAATTACATAGGTTATATTGAGGGTGACAAGCTTTATAGTGGTCAGGCAGATGTCATCGTATGTGATGGCTTTGTTGGGAATGTGGCACTTAAAACGAGCGAAGGTGTAGCTAGCTTTATCGGGCAATTAATAAAAGAAGCATTTTATAGTAGTTTATTCGCTAAATTAACAGCTGTGCTTGCATTGCCAGTCATTAAATCGTTAATCAAGCGCATTGATCCAGATCGCTATAATGGTGCCAGTTTAATTGGTTTAAAGGGGATTGTTATTAAGAGCCATGGCGGAGCAAAGGTGCAAGCATTTGCTCATGCAATTGAAGAAGCAATGATACAAGTGGAAAAAAATGTGTCGCAACTTATTGCTACGAAAGTAGAGCAGTTATTAAAATTATCGTAACGGCGAAAAATTTATTTTATGAAATATGCGCAAATTATTGGTACAGGCGGTTATTTACCTGAAAAAATTCTCACGAATTTTGATTTGGAAAAAATCGTTGATACATCACATGAGTGGATTGTAGAACGCACTGGAATACATCAACGGCATATTGCTGCTGCACATGAAACCTCATTGACTATGGCTGAGAATGCAGCGCGTGTTGCCATAGCTGCTGCAGATATTTTACCAGCCGATATTGGTATGATCATTGTTGCCACTACGACGCCTGAAAAAACTTTTCCAAGCACAGCTTGTTTATTGCAACAACAATTAGGTATTGCGGGCTGCCCTGCCTTTGATCTGAATTCTACAGCATGTGCTGGATTCGTTTATGCTTTGAGCATTGCAGATCAATTTATCCGTCAAGGCGCAGTTAACAATGCGCTCGTGATTGGCAGTGAAGTGATGTCCAGAGTAGTTGATTGGAGTGACCGTACAACTTCTATTTTATTTGGTGATGGTGCAGGCGCTGTTATTTTAGGGGCAAGAGACAAGCCAGGCATTTTATCAACACACCTACATGCTGATGGCACTCATAAAGATGTTTTATTTCTGCCAAACAGTATTGGCAAGCCTACTGCTGTAGACGCTGAATTATACATGCAAATGAATGGAAAACAGTTATTTAAACTATCAGTGAATATTTTGGGTAATTTGTTTGATGAAACATTAACTGCCAACAATTTACAAAAATCAGATATCGATTGGTTGGTGCCACATCAAGCAAATATTCGGATTATTGAGGCCATGGCAAAAAAACTCGATTTACCGATGGAACGTGTAGCTATTACTTTGCATGAACAAGGTAATACTTCAGCTGCATCTATTCCGCTCGCGTTAGACAGGGCTATACGCGATAAACGCATCAAGCAGGGTGATATGTTATTGCTCGAAGGGTTTGGGGGTGGTTTGACATGGGGTTCGGCTCTCATTAAGTATTAAATTTATTCCCCGCGGCTTGCTGCGAGCACAAAGGGCTGGGAGGGGCTTGTCAAGGGGGGTGGTTCTCTCTCTTGACCGAGCACAGGGATTCATTCCCCGTGCGAAGTCAATTAATTGAATATTAAGAGGTGACTTTGAAATCATTGGCGGTGGTTTTTCCTGGGCAAGGTTCGCAAACAGTTGGCATGCTGGCTGATATTGCACGGAAGTTTCCTGAAGTTGAAACAACTTACAGTGAAGCTTCTAGCGTGTTGGGCTATGATTTATGGAAATTAGTACAACAAGGGCCTGTTGAAGCATTGGATCAAACTGTGCATACACAACCGGCATTGCTTGCAGGTTCTTATGCTATCTGGCGCATTCTAGGGGCAAAGAAAAAAATACGTCCGGTCTTATTGGCTGGGCATAGCTTAGGCGAGTATACTGCATTAGTTTGTGCAGGAGCGCTGCAATTTTCAGACGCCATACGATTGGTGGCAGCAAGAGGTCAGTATATGCAAGAAGCTGTCCCTGCAGGACAAGGGGCGCTAGCTGCTATTATTGGGTTGGACGAGGCTACGGTCAGCGAACTTTGCAGCAAAGCAGTTTTGGTGAGTGAAGTGTTAACGCCAGCTAATTTTAATAGTCCTGGGCAAGTGGTTGTTGCAGGTCATACAGCTGCAGTTGAGCGCGTCATTACTCTGGCTAAAGCCGCAGGGGCGCGCATGGCTAAATTATTGCCAGTCAGTGTGTCATCCCATTGTGCCTTGATGAAGCCTGCTGCAGAGCAATTGCAGAAATTATTAGCGACGATTTCTATTCAAATACCAGTCATTCCAGTGCTAAGCAATGTTGATGTGGTTATTTATCAGGATGCTGCTGCGATTCGTGATGGCCTAGTGCGACAATTGTTTATGCCCGTACGCTGGGTTGAAACAATACAAAAATTCGCAAGTGATGGTATTCAACATATTATAGAATGTGGGCCTGGTAAAGTTTTGACCGGCTTGAATAAGCGTATTGTGACTGAAATACAATTGACTCCAACCGCAGATCTCGCTAGCTTACAACTTTCGCTAGAGACTGCATTGCAAACAGGATAAGGAACTCATATGTCACACAAAGGTAAGGTTGCGCTAGTGACAGGAGCAAGTCGCGGGATAGGACAAGCTATTGCGCTTGCTTTAGGCCATGAGGGTGCGACTGTTATTGGAACAGCAACGACTTTGGCGGGCGCTGAAAAGATAAATCATGCGTTAAAAGAAGCCAATATAGAAGGTTGCGGCATGGTGTTAAATGTGACTGAAAAAGATTCAATTGATGCGGCAGTTACACTCATAAAACAACAGTATACGATGCCAGCTATTCTGATTAATAATGCTGCTGTTACGCAGGATAATTTATTTTTACGGATGAAGGATGAAGAGTGGGACAAGGTCATTGAAACCAATCTGAATTCAGTTTATCGTATGACCAAAATTTGCTTACGTGATATGCTAAAAGCCCACTGGGGCAGGATAATTAATATTAGCTCAGTCGTCGGTTCTACAGGTAATTCTGGGCAAGTGAATTATGCTGCGGCGAAAGCGGGATTAATTGGTTTTACTAAAGCGCTAGCACAAGAGGTGGGTTCGCGTGATATTACAGTCAATGCTGTATCACCGGGTTTCATTGATACTGATATGACGCGTGATTTATCTGAAGAACATAGAAATGCAATATTACAGCGTATTCCTATGCAACGCTTAGGGCAGGCGACGGAAGTTGCTGCAGTGGTTGCATTTCTTGCGTCGAGTGGAGCAAATTATATGACAGGGCAAACATTGCATGTGAATGGCGGGATGTATATGCCATGAACTGAGCGAAGCGCAGGAAATGTCACTTGCAACTTATAATAATTTAAATACACTACAATGCACGGATTAGGGTAACTGGTTTATTTAATAAGGGGAAAATTGAGCATGAGTACTATTGAAGCACGTGTTAAAAAAATTGTGGTTGAACAACTGGGCGTGAAGGAAGAAGAAATTACCAAAGATGCTTCATTTGTTGATGATCTGGGAGCTGATTCATTAGATACAGTTGAATTAGTGATGGCATTGGAAGAAGAGTTTGAAACTGAAATTCCAGATGAAGATGCTGAAAAGATCACAACGATTCAACAAGCTATTGACTATATTAACGCACATATCAAAGAAAGTAGTAAAGAATAGTTAAGTGGGGGAGTCAGGTTTGAATAAGAAGCGCGTGGTTGTGACCGGCCTCGGCATGGTCACTCCATTGGGTCTCAATGTTGCAGACACTTGGAGTGCTGTTTTAGCTGGTAAAAGTGGTGTGCACCGCATTGATCAGTTTGATCCGTCTGATATTAATTGTCATATTTGCAGTAACGTGAAAAATTTTGATCCGCTACTTTATATGTCAGAAAAAGACGCACGCAAGCGTGATATTTTTATTCAGTATGGGATTGCAGCAGGCATACAGGCCATTAAAGATTCAGGCCTGGAAGTGACTGAAAGCAATGCGCATCGTATTGGGCTTGCTGTTGGCTCGGGTATCGGTGGCTTACCAATGATAGAAAAATCGCATGCGATTCTTATGGAAGCAGGACCTCGTAAAATTTCTCCTTTTTTTATTCCCGCTGCGCTTATCAACATGATTGCAGGTAATCTCTCTATCCTATATGGAATGCGTGGCCCTAATATTTCTGTTGTTTCAGCTTGTACGACAGGGGCCCATAATATTGGGTTGGCTGCACGTGCTATTACCTATGGTGATGCTGATGTGATGGTTGTCGGCGGCTCAGAAATGGCAAGCACTAAGTTAGGCATCAGTGGTTTTGCTGCGATGCGTGCGCTTTCAACTCGTAATAATGAACCTGAAAAAGCCAGTCGTCCTTGGGATAGGGATCGTGACGGGTTTGTCTTGGGCGATGGTGCTGGCATTCTTGTACTCGAAAACTATGAACATGCAAAGCAGCGTGGTGCAAAAATTTATGCTGAGCTAGCTGGTTTTGGGATGAGTGCTGATGCAACGCATATCACCATGCCACATCCAGAAGGGTTAGGTGCTGCTCTCGCAACGAATGCTGCACTAGCTGATGCAGGCATGCAACCAGAAGAAATTGATTATATCAATGCACATGCAACTTCTACGTTAGCTGATGAGCTGGAAGTGTTGGCTATTAAACGTAGTTTTGGTGACCATGCTTATAAATTAGCGGTAAGCTCTACCAAATCAATGACGGGACACTTATTGGGAGCAGCAGGTGCTGTTGAGGCTATTTTTACTGTATTGGCTTTACGTGATCAAGTTGCGCCCCCTACTATTAATTTGGATAATCCTGCAGAAAATTGTGATTTGAATTTTGTACCTCATCAGGCACAGCAAATGCGGATTGATGCTGCAATATCTAATTCATTTGGCTTTGGTGGAACTAATGGAACATTATTGTTTCGTCGGTTCGATGCTGGAACATGAACAAACGACGCATAGGGTTAATTATTTTTGCGCTGTTGTTTTTAATCCTGGTCATAGGGTTAAAATTTTTATTTACTCCTCTCATTACTGATGAACATGGTTATCAATATACAGTCCAGCCAGGCGCATCTATAAAATCTGTTACTGACGATTTATATTATAAAAATATTATTAAAAACCGTTTCCTGTTTAGTGTGCTGGTTGAGTTACACAAGAATGGGCATGATATTAAAGCGGGCGAATATCTTTTCCCTAAAGGTACTACGCCTTATAAATTATTAAATCAAATCGTGACTGGCAGTGGACTGATATACCACGAGTTTACCATTATACCTGGCTGGAGTATCAGGCAATTGCGTGCTGCAATGGCGAATAACAGTTATTTTCATCACACTCTGCAAGATTTAAGCGATACAACATTAATGAATCGCTTGGGCCATCCAGAATTAAAAGCAGAAGGTCAATTTTATCCTGATACTTATTTTTTTGCAGGCGGTACTTCTGATATTTTGTTATTAAAGCGTGCTTTTAAAGCGATGCAAGATAAACTGACTGTGGCATGGCAAAGTCGTGAGCCTGGATTGCCATTTAACAATAAGTATGAAGTGCTGACGGTTGCTTCTATGATTGAAAAAGAAACGGAGTTCGATGTAGAACGTCCCATCATTGCTGGGGTTATTATTAATCGACTACGTAAAGACATGTTACTTCAAATTGACCCCACTGTTATTTATGGATTAGGGTCACGGTTTAATGGCACTATTTATAAAAAAGATTTGTTAGCGAAAACGCCTTATAATACTTATGTCAATAAAGGATTACCACCTACGCCTATCGCCATGCCTGGCCTGGAATCCATTATGGCGGTCGTGCATCCTCAACATCATGATTATCTCTATTTTGTGGCGCGGCATGGCAAAGATGGGCCGCACCAGTTTTCGCAAACGCTGGATGAACATTATGTTGCGGTAGCGGCGGCGAAGAGGTTGCGGGCGCAGTTTTTTAATAATGTGTTGGTGAGGTATTATTTATTGAAATTGTTTTCGGATGAGGTGATGAGGTTTCCGTTAGTGGGTGGGAGTTAAAGTAAAGAGGTATAGTTAGCGCAGAGCATTGCCGAGTGGACGAACACTGACCTGTATTGCGGAAGAGAGCAAGAGAGAGGAAAAATAAATGACTACACAAGAAAACCCGCAAAAAGGTTTTTTCCTGACAATCGAAGGCATCGAAGGTGTTGGCAAGTCAACTGCCTTGAAATTTATTCAGGATTATCTGACTCAAGCTAACAAAAATTTTATAGTCACACGTGAACCAGGCGGCACACCCATTGCTGAGCAAATTCGACAAGTGTTATTAACACCGAATTCAGCAGAAACCATGATACCGGAGACAGAACTATTACTGATGTTTGCCTGTCGTGTGCAACATATACATCAGGTCATTTTGCCAGCGTTAGCTGCAGGAAAGTGGGTAGTGAGTGATCGTTATAGTGACGCGAGTTTTGCCTATCAGGGCGGTGGTCGTGGTATTGATGTATCACGCATTGAGATGTTAGAAAAATGGTTACTACAAGATTTACGCCCGGATTTAACTCTATTGCTTGATGCGCCAGCGCAAATTGGCTTGGAGCGTGCAAAGCACCGTGGCCCACAAGATAGAATTGAGCAAGAAAAAATGGCGTTTTTTGAGCGTGTACGGCGGGGATATTTAGATCGTATGCAACAGGATAAAAAACGCTTTCGTTTGATTGATGCGACGCAGCCACTGGAAAATGTACGGACAACGTTAAAAAGGATATTGGATGCAATCAATCAACAATAAAAATATTCTCCCCTGGCAAACTAAGCAATGGCGTTTGTTGTGGGAAGCTAAAAAAAATAATCGTTTGCCACATGCGTTATTATTTACTGGTGCATTGGGTCTTGGCAAAATGCGATTTGCAGAAGAATTTAGCGCAGCATTGCTATGTGACAGTCCTGTTGCAGAAGAAAATGCTTGTGGTACATGCCATGCGTGTGGATTGGTGCGTGCGAAATCACATCCCGATTTAATTTTAGTTGTACCGGATGAGACAGGGCAAGTTATCAAGATTGATCAAATTCGTAGTGTAGTCAGTGCGTCCAATGAAACAGCTATGCAGGGAGGCTATAGAATCATTATCATTAATCCTGCTCATGCCATGAATCAATATGCAGCGAATGCTTTATTAAAAACGCTGGAAGAAACAACGCCAAAGACATTGTTTATCTTGATGAGCGAACAAAACTTACGATTGCCTCTCACTATTAAAAGTCGTTGTCAAAAGATTGCTTTTCAAAAGCCAATACGACAAATTGCTTTAACTTGGCTACGATCACAATTAGCAAGTAGTGAAATTGATGTGGAATTACTGTTAAATATTGCGGAAGGTGCACCATTGCAAGCGCTTGCTTTAGTGGAAAAAGGCGTCTTGAATTTACGACAGACTATCTATCATGGGTTGTCTGAGTTAAGTCAGGGTAAAGCCGATCCTTTGCATTTAGCAGTGCAATGGCAAGAGCACGATATGGTGGTTTTATTTAACTTGTTGCTAAATTGGCTGCGAGATTTGTTGCGCTTGCAGTTAACAAAACAACAAGCGGCGCTTGTTAATTATGATTATCAGGCAGTTTTTTTAAACTTAACACAGAAACTGTCACGAAAAAATTTATTGCACTATTTGACTCTTGTACAGGAGCGGTATGCTAACATGTTGAATTTGCAAAATTTAAACCGGCAGTTATTATTGGAAGAATTACTGATTGGTTGGAGATCTATTTATGCTTAGTATTAGCTTGCAAAAGGAAATGCTGATCATGGCAGACGCATTTTATCATCCTGAGCATCTTATCAATTGCAGCAAGATCCTTCGCTACGCTCAGGATGACAATTGGAGAATACATGTACCTCGTTGATTCACATTGCCATCTCGATCAGCTGGATTTAATAGCGCATGAGGGTAAGTTATCGAATGCTCTGGCTTACGCTGTTACCCAAGGTGTAGGTCATATGTTATGTGTCTGTATTACCTTGCAGGATTTTCCTCAAGTATTAAGTGTAGCGCAAAACTACCCTCATATTAGCGCATCTGTTGGCTTGCATCCGAATGAAGTAGCAGTCGAGTCTGAACCTACTGCGGATGATCTTGCTACACTTGCGCAACATGAAAAAATTGTGGCGATAGGTGAAACAGGTCTGGATTATTATCGTAGCACAGGTGATTTAAGTTGGCAGCATGAGCGTTTTCGTCAACATATTCGTGCTGCTAAAAAAGTAAATAAAGCGCTTATTATCCATTCACGTCAAGCGCGAACAGACACACTGCGTATCTTAAAGGAAGAAGAGGCGGCGACAGTGGGTGGCGTTATGCATTGTTTTACAGAAGATTGGGACATGGCTAAGGCAGCGCTGGATTTAGGTTTTTATATTTCATTTTCTGGTATTGTGACGTTTTCAAATGCTAAAGAATTACAAGCAGTCGCTAAACAAGTACCCCTGGAGCGTATGCTGATTGAAACAGATTCCCCTTATCTTGCGCCTGTGCCTTATCGGGGTAAATCGAATGAACCTGCTTATGTGCGTAAGGTAGCTGAATATATCGCACAACTACGTGGCATAGATGTGATAGAATTGGCTGATCAAACTACGACCAATTTTTTCAATTGTTTTAAACAAGCGAGACGGTAAGGTATATGTTCCGGCCAGTAGCACTTTTTATAGGCTTACGTTATACACGCGCCAAACGGCGTAATCATTTTATTTCATTTATTTCACTCATGTCTATGCTAGGTATTGCGTTGGGGATACTGGTATTGATTACCGTGTTATCGGTGATGAATGGTTTTGACCGCGAAATTCAAAAACGAGTATTTAGTATGGTGCCACCTATTACGGTGGGCAGTTTTGTGAATGCAATTACAAATTGGCAACAGGTAGTCAACACTTTGCATCAATTTCCCAAGGTAAGGGCGGTTGCTCCTTTTGTTAGCGGTGAAGTGATGCTGACCAGCACTAATCTAGTACAGCCTGCTTTACTGACAGGGATCGAACCTTTGGCTGAAAAAAATATTTCACAATTAGCAGATAAAGTAGTGCAAGGCACCTTAACTGATTTAATACCGGGTCGCTTTGGTATCGTTATTGGTGAGGAATTAGCAAATCGTCTGGATGTGGCATTGGGTGATAAAATTACAGTGATTACCCCGCATGTCTCTCTTTCGCTTGCAGGTGTTATGCCGCGTTTAAAGCGTTTTACGGTGCTTGGGATATTCCGCGCGGGTAGTGGTTTTGGTTTTGATGCGGGTTTAGCGTTTGTTAATCTAGTGGATGCGCAAAAATTATTTGAGATGGGAACGGCCGTGACTGCGCTACATGTCAAAATTGATGATGCTTATGCTGCGCCTAAATTTGCTGAACAACTCGCAAGGGCTCTAGGACAAAATGCAAGAGTGACAGATTGGACCCAGCAATTTGGCGAATATTTCCGTATGGTTGCCCAGGAAAAAGCCATGATGTTTTTTATTTTGATGCTCATTATTTTGGTGGCAGCATTTAATCTGGTCAGTACTCTAGTAATGGTAGTCAATGAAAAAGAGGCAGATATCGCTATTTTACGCACGCTAGGTGCCACACCTCAAATGGTTATGGCTATTTTTATTATACAAGGCTCTATTATTGGTATCATTGGTACCTTATTAGGCGTGGTGGGTGGTATTGCTTTAGCATTGCATGTCACTGCAGTAGTCAATTGGATAGAACATCTTTTTCATGTACAGTTTCTTTCTTCCAGTGTTTATTTCTTGGATTATTTACCCTCTTCTTTGGAGTGGGGAGATGTCTGGCGTATTAGCGTATCCGCGCTGATGTTAAGTTTATTCGCTACCTTATATCCTGCCTGGCGTGCTGCGCGCACAGAGCCTGTGGAGGCGCTGCGCTATGAATAATTACGTTATTGAATGCACAGAATTGTCTAAAGTCTACCACGATGCCACAGCGAAGATTGAAGTATTGAACCGTATTAATTTACAGGTAAGACCAGGTGAACTCATCGCAATTGTAGGTAATTCAGGTTCTGGAAAAAGTACATTGCTGCATTTATTAGGTGGTCTGGACAAACCTACGAGCGGTAAAATTATTCTTGCGAGCAAGAACTTAGCGCGTGTCACAGAAAAAGAAAAATGTCGTCTACGCAATCGATACTTAGGTTTTATTTATCAATTTCATCATTTATTACCAGAGTTTACTGCATTAGAAAATGTTTGCATGCCTTTATTAATTGGTAATATAAAGCCTGATATTGCTACTTTAAAAGCGGAGCATTTATTAGATTTGGTAGGATTAAAAAAACGGTTGCATCATAAACTCGGTGAGTTGTCCGGCGGTGAGCGCCAGCGTGTTGCTATTGCCCGTGCTTTAGTCACAGGCCCCTCGTGTGTTTTAGCAGACGAACCGACAGGTAATTTAGATACGCGGAATGCTGAGACTGTTTTTCAGTTATTTATTGAACTACAAAAGACATTACAAACCAGTGTTGTGATGGTGACGCATGATATGCATATTGCAAAGCAAGCGCATAGAGTGTTAATGTTACAGGAAGGCGTATTGTTGCATTCTAGTTAAGAAGCATCATTTGTCACTTTAGCATTTCCTTAGTATATACCCATTATATTTGAAAATGCGAACGTGTCATCCTGAACCCTGCCAGGGTTCAGGGTGACACGTTCGCATTTTAATAGACTGATCTAATTATCCTCTGTAAAATAAGCATTCAATAATGTACTTCAGCAAAGGATCAAAATTTGCGAGCATTTTTACTAAGCCTGCTGTGTTGTTTTGTATTGGCAAGCTGTGCTTATTATGGTGATATGCATGGTCACTCACAACAACTGAATGTATCCACTTTATCGACTCCCCATATTTATAAACCTTCTCCTCCCACCGCTATGGCAGCTGCAACAATCTGGTGGCACAAATTTAAAGACCCGCAACTAAACCAATTAATTAGCGTTGCATTGAGCGATTCTCCCAATATGCAAATTGCAGAGACACGTGTTAGGCAAGCACAATATCTTGCTAGAGGGGCAGGGTCTGCGCTTTGGCCTACACTTGATTTTAATGGTTATGTGCAACGTCAGAGATTTTCAGAATTTGGTCTTGCGCCGCCGCCATTTAATGGTCGGACGTTTAATATCGGTACATTGGGGTTAAATTTCAACTATGAATTTGATTTTTGGGGAAAAAATAAGCAAGCACTTCAGGCGCGAGTGAGCGAAGAAGTTGCAGCAGAAGCAGAGTTAGCACAGGCTAGGCTTGTACTCGCAGCAGCAGTAGCCAATACCTATTTTCAGCTTTGTAATACTATTGCACAGACCCAAATTGCCACAGCTAACTGGCAAGTGAGAAAACAAATGTTATATATTGCAGCTGATCGCACCAGGCAAGGTATAGACTCTGAAATTCCTGTCAAAAGCCTCCAAGCCAATGTAGAAGCAGCGAGATTATCCCTTGAGCAATATCGGCAAGGAGAATGGCTGGCTCGGCATCAGTTGGCTGTTTTACTGGGGAAAAACCCTTTTATAACAGAAATTGCAGCTAAGAAGTTTAAGTTTCAATCTTATAATGTGAAATTGCCTATTTTTCTACCCGCCAGCCTGCTTGCGCAACGACCTGATATTTCTGCTGCAAAAGCGCGAGTAGAAGCGGCAGCAAGTCAAATCAATGTAGCAAAAGCACGTTTTTTTCCGAACATCAATTTGAGTGCGTTATATAGCTATCAGGGTGTAGGATTAGAGCATTTGTTTCAAGCGCAAAGCCAGAATAATGCTCTGACAGGTGCCATTGATTTGCCAATTTTTGATGCTGGAGCGCGACGCGCCAATCTGGGTGTCAAATATGCCGAATATGATATCGCCGTCAATGAGTATAATCAGGCAATTTTAACAGCATTACGCGAAGTGGCAGATCATCTGTCGATCTTGCAAACAGTAGGTATCCAGTTAGCGGCAGAAAAGAGTGCGTTGAACGCCACTCAATACAATTACAAGTTATACAATTCACGCTATAATCAAGGTATTACGGATGATGTAGCTGTGCTAGAAAGCAAACAATTATTATTACAACATCAGGCAACGCAGCAAACGTTGCAAACGCGTTATTTACAAGCGGTGGTGGCAACATTAAAAGCATTAGGTGGCAGTGATTCTATAAGTTAGGAATAGCTATGGCAGAAGAAATGGATGCGAAACCAGCTAGCCACCAGACTTTGCTGTCTAAAGCTGTGCATGATTCTTCGATGCATCATAATCGTACCATTGGCCTGCTGCTTTTAAGTAGTATCTTTCTCTTCATTAGCATAATCTGGTTTTTTTATTGGCTGCTATGGGATAGATTTGAGGTTTATACCGATGATGCCTATGTGAATGGCAATATAGTGCAACTGATGCCACAAGTGCCAGGTACTGTTATTGCGATTAATGCGGATGATACGCAACTTGTTATACAAGGTCAGACTATTATCAAGCTTGATCCTGCTGACAGGAATATTGCTCTACAACATGCTCAGTCCATGTTGGCACAAACAGTACGACAAGTTCGACAATATTTTGAAAATGCGCAGCGTGCGCAATCTACTTTGGTTTTGCGTAACGCAGATTTACTGAAAGCGCAACTTGACTTAAAACGTCGCTTGAAATTAGTAGGTAAAAGTGCTGTGTCACTGGAAGAATTTCAGCATTATCAAACTGCTGTTACTAGCGCACAAGCTCGCTATGATTATGCTTTGCATAATTGGCGCTCTGCGCAAGCGCTCGTAGAAAATTCACATCTTTATACTCACCCACTAGTAGAACGTGCCAAAGCTAATTTCAAAACAGCTTATTTAAATGTGCAACGCACTACCATTCTTGCTCCTACTACGGGCTATATTGCAAAACGCAGTGTGCAAGTAGGCCAGCAAGTAAAACTGGATACACCTTTGTTAGCTATTGTGCCACTCAGAGAAATATGGGTGGATGCGAATTACAAAGAATCTCAATTAAAAAGTTTGCGCATTGGCCAGCCTGTCCTACTGCATGCAGATGCTTATCCAAGAGTGACCTATCATGGTAAAGTATATGGTTTGAATGCAGGCACGGGTAGCGTGTTTTCATTATTGCCTCCTCAAAATGCCACAGGCAACTGGATCAAGATCGTGCAACGTTTGCCCGTCCGCATCGTGCTTGATCCTGTAGAATTAAAAAATTATCCATTGCAATTAGGTTTATCCATGCGTGTGACCACGTATATTCGTCATCTCAATGGGCAGAGGTTAGCACAGGAAGCAGCAAAAAAACCGCTCTATGTGACGACTGTCTATGCGCAGCAATTAGCACAAGCGAATGCATGGATAGAGCGCACTCTGCAGGAAAATTCGCCCGATATGTATTTGCCAAGGATGCCATTGCATGGCTAATTTGCCCTTGCTGACCAGTGGCAGGCTAGCATTGCTAACATTCTCATTGTCGCTGGCCATTTTTATGAATGTCCTTGATATCTCTATTGCTAATGTCGCTATCCCTTCGCTGGCGGGCGATTTGGCTGTGAGTGCAGATGATGGTACCTGGGTCATTACTTCATTTGCTGTGAGTCAGGCTATCATGTTACCTATTACTGGATGGTTGGCACGCCGTTTTGGCGAAGTGCGCTTATTTCTTTTTTCAACGGCATTATTTACCCTGACTTCTGTGTTATGTGGATTATCCACCAATTTGTCCATGCTGATATTTTTTCGTGTGTTGCAGGGCGCAGTGTCAGGGCCCATGATCCCACTATCACAAAGTTTATTGCTGGTGAATTATCCAGATCATAGAAAGGGTTTTGCGACCAGTATATGGGCAATGACTGCTGTCGTAGGCCCTATCTTTGGCCCGATTATGGGCGGTTGGATTTCTGATAATTATAGCTGGCCATGGATATTTTATATTAATGTTCCGGTGGGGATTTTTTCTGTCGTGTTGACTGCTGTCATACTCACTGGCAGGGAGAGTGCCATTACTAAATCGTCTATTGATGTGATTGGTCTGATTTTATTAATGGTAGGGGTTAGCTGTTTGCAAATCTTGCTGGATAAAGGCAATGACATGGACTGGTTCCGGTCTGACTTTATTATTATCTTAGCCATTATTTCTGTTGTTGCGCTTAGTTTTTTAATTGTATGGGAGTTGACTGAGCGCTATCCCATTATTGATTTAAAGTTATTTGCGAAGCGTAATTTTTGTATTGGCACTTTAGCGCTCATGCTAGGTTATACTGTTTATTTTTCTAATATTGTTATTTTTCCTTTATGGTTACAAACTCAAATGGGCTATACACCCACCTGGGCTGGGCTAGCTGCAGCGCCGGTGGGAATTTTGCCATTTTTACTAACACCCTTTGTAGGTCAATATATGGGTAAATTTGATTTGCGTGCCATTATCTGTGTTGGTTTTTTTATTTTTGTAGTGACTTCTTTTTGGCAATCTGATTTTTATACCAGTGTCGGATTTACTCAATTAATAGGCCCGCGTTTTATACAAGGTCTCGGTCTTGCTTTTTTCTTTACGCCACTTATTACTATAGTGATTTCTGAGTTACCACCCGATCGTATTGCGAGTGCATTGGGATTAGCTAATTTTTGCCGTATCCTGGGTGGAAGTTTTGGTACCTCAATTAGTGTTACGCTGTGGGATAGGCGTGAAGCATTTCATCACAGTCATCTCGTGGAACATATTAATAATTATAACCCTATGAGTGCAGGAACACTTAACTATTTGCATGACTTGGGTTTTAGTGGGAAAAAAAATCTTGCTCTTGTTTCCAACATGATTACCAAGCAGGCGTTCATGCTTTCCACCAATGATATATTTTGGCTTTCGGGATGGGCTTTCATGTTTTTGATGGTTATCATCTGGTTTGTCAAACCGCCTTTTATGATGACAAAAAAAACGGTAGTGGCTGAATGAATAGCTAAATTAAGACAACCGCACTCGAGTCGCTTTGCAATGTTTTCCCCGATAAAATCCTATCTTTTAAGACATTGCAGCGTTAGTCAAGAAGAAAATTAATGCTGCTCTTAATATATCTACACTCTTCCCACCGTAGAGATTCTGCGCTGAAGTGAACGGGAAGGGAGCGCTGCAGGCGACTAGTTGCCAGGGATGGCAACTTTAACGACATGGATGTTGTGTTTGGAGCCAGCAGTGCTCCCTTCCCGTTCACTTCAGCACAGCCTCTGCTTTACACTTTTCTTTCCGCTGCAAGAACAACATGCAAGTTAAGCTAATCATAGATCCAAAAAAACTGAACTTATTATCAAGGATATCTTATGTTTCTATTTTCTATACTGTTTCTTTGTGGAATTCTGATATTACAAAAACTAACTTACTTACCCAGTCTTTATTGGTTAGCAGGTATTAATGTGCCTATTATTTCTCATTATTTACTTTTCAAAAAATCCAGAGCTTATTTAAGATTTCTTATACCAACAGTATTCGGTTTTAGCTGGGCATTATGGTATGCATATGCTCAACTATCCTGGACGTTGCCTACTGAATTAGAAGGAAAACCATTACAAATTACAGGTATGATCACTACCATCCCAGATATAGAGCCACATCACACCAGCTTTAAGTTTTTAATTAAAAAAATACAATTTGCAAATAAAATAGAATCAGTCAACAGTACAGTGCAGCTCTCCTGGCAAACTACTTCACAAAAATTACATGTGGGTGATCAATGGCAATTTACAGTCCGTTTAAAAAAAATTCACGGCGTAATGAATCCAGGCGGATTTGATTATGAAACATGGAGTTTTCAGGAAGGTATACGTGCGAGTGGCTATGTCGTTTCTAAAAAGGGTATTTTGCTTAATAGTAAGTGGTATCATCGTCCTCTGGATCGTGTGCGGGAATTTTTTAGCGAAGGTATTAGAGAAAACTTATCTCGTAGTCATACTTCACCCTGGATCACAGCGCTCGCTGTCGGTGAGCGGCATGGTATTCCACCCGATGATTGGCAAGTATTAAGAAATACAGGAACGAATCATCTCATGGCCATTGCAGGATTGCACATTGGCTTTATGGCCGCATTTGTTTATGGCATAGTGAACTGGCTTTGGCGTCGCAGGCCTCAGTTGATTTTAAAAATACCCGCGCAACAGGCTGGTGCAATCGCTGCATTATTGATGGCATTCATTTACAGTGCAATGGCTGGATTTTCCATCCCTACGCAACGTGCTTGCTTAATGCTATCTCTATTTTTAATTACTTTGGTATTGCGCAGGAAAATTTTGTCATGGCAAACGTGGGGCATAGCATTGTTTTGCGTCTTACTATGTAATCCACTCAGTGTATTGACGGCAAGTTTTTGGTTATCTTTCGGTTCAGTAGCTCTTATTATTTATGGCATGCGTGGTCGTTTAGCTCCCAAGGGTTTATGGTGGAAACATGGCAGAATACAATGGGTCATTGCTTTGGGTTTAATACCCTTGAGTATCTGGCTATTTCAACAGTGCTCTCTTGTTTCATTCGTTGCAAACAGCATTGCTATTCCCTGTGTAGGGTTTCTGATTGTGCCATTGGTCTTGCTAGGTTGTTTTTTATTGCTATTTTCAGTAAAAATAGGCGGTATGGTACTTTATGTTGCCGATAAAATAGTAGCATTATTGTGGATGGTGTTGGTTTATCTGGCTCATTTCTCTTGGGCATCATGGTATGAGCTTGTACCGAGCATCTGGTATATTGTGACGGCATGTGTAGGAATAGTAATTTTATTATTGCCAACAGGATTTCCAGGAAGAGGGATAGGTATCATTTGGTTATTACCTTTCATGTTATATAAGCCACCTGCTCCATCATTAGGTGATGTCTGGTTTACCTTACTCGATGTAGGGCAGGGATTATCTGCGGTTGTGCAAACAAAAAATCATTTATTAGTATTTGATGCCGGTCCACGCTTAAGTGATAGTAATGATATGGGAGAAAGTGTTGTTATTCCTTTTTTGCGTTCATTAGTTGTGACGCATATTGATAGATTGGTCATAAGCCATGGTGATAACGACCATATTGGTGGCGCGTATGCTATTTTAAAGCAAATCCCAACTTATCTTGTTAAAAGCAGCGTTCCAGAAAAGTTCTTTAATGTTCCTGCTAGTTATTGTCTTCGTGGTGAAACTTGGCAATGGGACCAAGTGACGTTTGAGTTTCTTTATCCGACACCCGATAAATTAGGTTTGGACAATAATAGCTCCTGCGTATTGCGTATTACCAGTGGACGACGACATATCTTGCTAACAGGCGATATTGAGAAATTAGCTGAAACAGATTTAATTCATTTCGCAGCGGCAGATTTAACGGCAGATATTTTGGTTGCGCCCCATCATGGCAGCAATACGTCGGCATTAAAGGAATTTATTTTGGCCGTACATCCGCAAATTGTTTTGTTTCCCGTGGGCTATCGCAACCGCTATCATTTTCCTCATCCTGTTGTTTTGCAGAAATACCGCGATTTTGGTGTTGTCTCTTATGATACGGTGCAAGCAGGTGCCATACAATTGCAATTAACAAAAATGACTAATATTATTTTAAGTCCTATGTTGTATCGAGAAAGTCACAGACATTATTGGTAATATATCAAGATATGGAGCAGTATAAGTCGTTAATTTAGGTGAGTGGATTAAGTAATACGAACTTTGCTTGATAAGGCTGGATTAACTCAAGCGCTTTGGTGAGTCGTAATTCATTGGATGGATCAGTAATAGCCAAAGTCATCTCAGTATTATCAATAGCAATCGGAAAACATTCATTAGAAGTAAGATAATGGTAGGTATAACGTGAGATATGTGGGATTTTGCTGTAAGGCAGAGTGAGCGCGGTGCTTTTATCAACCAAAGGTAAGTTATATTGTTTTGAAAAGGCAGCTATCAATTGTTTTTGCGTGATGTAATGTGATCTTACTAGAATAGTTCCAAGCTGTTCGCCTGTTAGTGCTTGTTCGTTCAGTGCCTTAATAAGCTTTTCTTCCGTTAATAAATTTTCTTCAATTAATATTGCCCCTAATTTTTTCTTTTGCGAAGGAAATAAATGCCGTGCTGGAAATTCATGGTCTGTTTTGTCCCAGCGAGCAGTGCTACTTCCCCCGCCGCCTTTTGCTTTAGGAGTAAAGAAAAACAAGCTATAAGCACGCAGCAAGGCGTGAAGATTAATGACATTAGCATATAAAATAAGCGGGCCACTTAATAATGCTGGCCAGAAGCCGTAAACCCGCAATACGGCGATCATGCGTTGGATAACGCGCCCAGTCATTAACATACTCGCAATCATGATGGCATACCAAACCCAGGGGCTTTGATCAAATCTATCTTGTAAAGTGGGGTAATCAGGGTTGTAGACGGTTGCGGCAATATAGAGTCCCCAAAAAGGAATTAAAATGAAAAATAATCCACTGACAAGATGAGTAAATAAGGATTTTCGATCATGTGCTAAAGTATAAAGCGTAGTAAAATTGCCTTGCCAGCCTGAATTGATCCATTCTTGAAATGAAATACCCAAAACCCAGCGGGCTTTTTGGCGCACGGATAAAGAATATTTCATGGGGAACAAAGCACGCGTTGCAATATATTCTTTCATCTGACGTGGCACAGTGTTACCAAAAAAATACCACTTTTTACGCCATACGGTTTTATAGATATACTGTGAGACAAAAACAGGTTTTAAGCCATGTAAACGAATTTGCAAGGCAGTACTATAATCTTCTGTGAGTGTGCTAGTACCGAAAGGTACTCCACCATGATCTTTCTTCAGAATATCTAAGGCGGAGCGTGAAAAGCCAGTGCCGACACCAGCAGAAGGGACCAGACCACCAATCATTTCTCGAACAATGGCATCTTTAGAGTGAGTTTCACAAAATTCAGCGGCATAAGTCCAATGTGTAAAATACCATAAGCTCACTTCTAAAGGGAAAATAGGGACTTGTACCATGTCTTTTTTAGGAATGAGGTAGTTGTATAGCTTAAATGAAAGGGGATGAATAATATCTTCAGAGTCATGCATGACAAATATAGCATATTGAATATTATTTTTCTTTTCATATTCCATAATGTAAGTGTAAATGGCATTTAAATTGCGTGCTTTATTGGTGGGACCTGGGTCTGGTCCAATAACACACTGCACATGAGGTAGAGTTTTGGCTGTATTACTCACTGCTTCAATGGTTGCGGGGTCATTAGGGTAAACGCCAACAAATAAATCGTATAGAGTGTAATCTAAGGTGTAAACACTATGCTGTAGCATAAATTCAATGACACCTGCTTCATGCCAGCAGGGCACCATGACAGCTATACGCTTTTCAGGTAGCGCTGCCAGCGCGCTATAAGTCAGTTTCTTTTTGTTACGAAATTTATAAGTGCGCCAAATTTCTAATCCCCAGTAGTAGACATCAAAGAATAAATCATCTACTCCCGAAAGAAAAAAACAAATCGCTGTGAATACCAGTAGATACCACATGATATAATAAGCAATAATAAGATAAGGATTAATCATGTTATAGCCTAAAGTAACAATCTAATAGCAACAAATTATTATGATAATTCGAGGTATAAGGATTAGGTGATGGACTAGTGACCGGGATATAGTGGCCTTGCAATGCCTCTAGATGTAAAACTACATTATAACGGTTGGAAGGTGTGAGAGCGATCCCGGGACCCCATTCCACAATATTATTATAATATTGATGCGCAGTGTCCCATACCACAAAGCCTTTTAAGTAAAGATCAATGGAAGACGTTTCATATTTAAAAACTCTAATACCTTGCCGCAATCTTACACTACCTATAATGTCACGATAACGTGAAAAATAGATCATGTCTGAGTAAAAGTCGCCTACCACTTTGTCTGAAAATACCGGTTCAATAGTATAGGTTGGTTTTTCGCCCCAGTCTTTATAATATGCCAAACCACCACGTAAGTCGCTGCGCCAGCGGGACCGATTTTGGTAGACAATATCGACGGCTTTCCCGGCTTCAACAAAGGCAGTGAGTGGAGCAGTTGGAATTGGATTAATTTGCGCACCAAGAGCCGTAATACTGTCATTATCTTCAAATATTTGCGGCAACTGTTGAATAAAGCTCGATCTATCATCAACCGTTCGTTGATAACTGACATAAATCTTAAATTGGTATTTTTCATTAATCAGTTTACCTACTTTTATAACCAGAGGTTCTACGACCATTTTAAAACGACTGTAGTAGAATGGGTCATAAAAAATGTCTAAATAATAAGGCTCAGGTAATAATTTCATTTGCGCTTGTGTCAGATTTGTTTTAGCCATTTCAGCGTCAATTAAATCCTTGGTATTTTTAGTATTGGTTGCTAAATCAAAGTAATAGTAGGCTAATCGTTTTCTATTAAGATCAACTAAAATATATCCAAGCTGCATTGCGAGCTGCGGGTCTCTTGTTATTTCATAGGCACGTTTAAAGTAGCCATAAGCACTTATATTATCTTTGGCATTTAAAGTGGTATAGCCTGCTTCCTTCAGTGCATCAATATCATTGGGATATTTTTTTAATATTTTTTGCAGTAACTTCCAGGCTTGTTGAGGGTGGTCTTTTTTCAGAGCATAGTATTGATTGAAAAGTTCATCACGTTCGTTGGATTTAATAAGAGCAATATTTTTATTTTTAGTTTCAACTACACTCGAGTTAGTGATAGATATAGTTTTTTCAGAAGTGATTGTTTGATTGCTGGCTGTTATGGAAGGTGTTTTTTCTATATATTCAATCTTGGGTGTTGATATGGGTGGCATAATCGTTAATATTTGCAAGTTACCAAGCGTTTTTGTGGCGAAATATTGTTTGGTAGGTAGCTTATTGGTAGTTGATTGTGCCTGACATAAAGTAGGTTTAATGATCACTGATGGTTCTTTCGCAACCAGGGTTATTTCGCCGAGTGTATTCGATACTAAATTTTTAGATTGAGAAGCAGGATGTCCTACTGCGGCAGTGTAAATTGTCAATATTTTTAAGTTTCCAGGAGCGTTGACAGTAAAATGCTTCTCGGTCGCTGAAGATGCGGTGGCTGGAATTTGGCTTAATGCGATTTGTGCTTGTTGTTTTAAATGCAGATCAACAGTTTTAGCAGCTTCATTTAATAAAGAGGTAGCTTGAGTATACTGCTTGGTTAAGATATATAATTTTCCCAACTCAAGCGCAATACGTTGATCGTCAGGATAAACACGATGAGCTAAAGTAAATTGTTTTAATGCTGAATTAATATCGCCTTGTCGAATATACCAATATCCCAACTCGCGCATAGCGATAAGATTAGTTGGATCATTTTGTAATAATCTTTCAAGTGCATGCTTGGCATCTGCGGGATCAGTATCTCGTAATTTAAAATATTGGTTAATAAGAGATGTTTGACCTCGTATGTTAAAATTATTTTTAACATAAAAAACAAAATCTATAAAAATGCCTAAAATGACAAGAATAACTATTGTTATAATATATTTAGAATGCTTGGTCACTCTCATTCCTTAAAGCTACAGATTGTAGGCCATGTAAAAAATAATGGCTAATAACGTTAACAATTTTTTCTGCCGCATGTCCATCACCATAAGGTGAAATATGTTTTGCCATCGCTTGATATTGCATGGGATCGGTTAATAAATCTGTGGCATTATTAATAATAGATTCTATCTCTGTACCGACTAATCTTCCCAAGCCTAGTTTAATAATTAGGGGCCTTTCAGTTTTTTTCCTTAAGACGAGCACCGGCTTGCCCAGTGCAGGTGCTTCTTCTTGTAATCCGCCAGAGTCAGTCATGATGAGATAAGATTTATTCATTAATGTAACAAATGCATCGTAAGGTAAAGGCTCTAAAAGCATAATAGAAGAATTATGTGATAATTGCTCATAAGCCAGTTTATTGACTTGAGGATTTGGATGCACAGGATATGTAATAACGATATCATTAAAAATTTCAGTTAGTCTATTCAGTGCAGAAAATATATTTTTTATAGGGTTGCCGAAATTTTCTCGCCGGTGAATGGTGACGAGAATGACGCGCTTGTTTTCAGGTAATTTAAATGGCAATTTGCGCTCATTTCTTGCCAACATATAGAGTGCATCAATGACGGGATTACCGCTCACGAAAATGCGTTTATTTTTGATGCCCTCAAGAATTAAATTGGATCTTTCTTCTTTTGATGGCGCAAAATGCCAAGTTGCAAGTTTTGCAGTAAAGACACGATTTAATTCCTCGGGGAAGGGTTGATGAAAGTCATAGCTGCGTAAGCCAGCTTCTATATGAGCAAAAGGGATTTTGTTAAAAAAACAAACTTCTGCTGTCACTAGAGTGGTAGTGGTATCACCTTGTGCTATAACCAACGAATATTTTTTATTTTTAAGTATAGGTTCAATTTTTGCGAATAATTCACTGGTTAAGGTGCAGATTGACTGATCTTTTTTCATGATATTTAAGTCAATGTCAGGCTTAAGAGAAAAAATAGTTAACATTTCATCCATTAATTCCCGATGTTGTGCAGTGCAAAGTAGAGTGACTTCATAATAGGGATACCTGCGTAATTCATAAATAACAGGCGCCATTTTAATGACTTCAGGGCGTGTTCCTATGACACAGGCAACTTTGATTTTCCCATGATCCTTCATAGATAGTTTGTTCATATTTATTTTTTACCAAAATAATCCTGTAATTTTCGTTTAATATACCGTGTAATGAAGAAAATAATAATGAGCACAATGACAACTATTCCGCCTATATAAACACTGTTACCAATATTGTGAATAGCTTGTTTGTTTTTGGCATATTCTGCTAAACGTTGTGACTGGATAGAAGTAAAAGTGCCATTTGGATAAATGAGAGCAACATTACCATTCACAAGATTGGTTTTTTTAGGGTCATTTAATAAATCTACCCCCAAACGAAAACCATCACTACTTAAGCCAGATACCATGAGTATGACTTTATCAGTATTAAAAGGTGAGGGGATGAGTTGCACAAGGGCGATGGGTGTTTCATCACTAATAGCAAGATAAGGTAGTATTTTAGAGGAAATACGTATTTTTTGCTTTATAAAATAAAATGGGAAAGTGCTCTTGACATTATTAAAGATGCTGTCTTGCTCAGGATTTCCAAAGAAAAGAATATTGCTATTTATGGCATCGGCCATAGTAAGTTCTTTGGCAGACATAAATCTTACTTTAGTAACCTTGCTGAGTTTTTCTGCAAGCTGAAGCAGGCCTTGGAAGAAATTGTCAGTAGTAAAATAATCTTCCGATGGTGGTATAGTAATAATGACCTCATCGTTCATTAGAGATAAAAATTTCACTAAATCAAGTAAAGGTCGTTCTTCATTAAAAATGGCTCTCAGGCTGGTGGTAGAATACACCATGGCCCAACTTAATGATGCATCTTCTGGTGTGCATTTAATGTTTTTTAACTTTAGATTAAAGCTCAATGCAAGAATATTAGCGCCAGGTTTAAGATTGTTACCATTGATTAGATATTTCCAGTGTGAAATACCGCTGTTATTTGTATCTAGAATGGTTCCACCGACGGGTAAATCATTCACTTTCAGGGTAAGCGTCGAGCTTTCACTGCTCGCTAAAAATGGCGAAATTGAATAATCGATAGTCAGAGATAAGCGCTCGGTTATTTTATTATCAGGTAAATTAATAACATAGTTTAGCGTGTTCTCGCCATTACCATAGATGGCTCGATTATCATAACCTAAATTTTTAAATGTAGTATTGGTCCAGTCTAGATTAGTGATTTTAATTTCAGGTGGTTGTGGAACGAATGCATAACCTGAAAATAAGACTGAACTGGAAAAATTAGGGTCGCGTAGCATTAATGCAGCATTACGCACTGCTATATCACTATTACCCGTGACAACAAGCACTGCATGAGTAGGGTTCCAGGGAGACACAGCTAATAGAATAACGCCCGTTTCATTACTGATTACCTTATTATCTTTGTCGACAATTTCCTCATTTGCATTTGTAGTTAACGGCCACTGGATATTCATTTTATCGAGTTGTAATTGTTTTCCTGTGCCAATATAAATAATATTGGCATCTTGTTTTTCAGCATCGGTTAAACGGTCTGCAGTGGTGCCTACTAACTTGATGCCACGCCATGTTTCACGGCGGCCAAGGGCATTGGTGAGATAGAAGGTTGCTGCTAAATTATCTAAGCTAACCTGAGTGGGTAACACAATGGCGATATTATCTTTTTCTAGAGAAGGATCTTTGATAAATGGATAGGGAAATTTTGATAAATCTGGCACGTAAGCAATAGGTTTATAGTTATATGTTACAGTGGAGTCACCTGTGATATATACCCAGTAATTAGGATTCGTCAAATTATAACAATCATACCCATAGCCACTGGCAGCACTGTTAATTCTAATATTAACTGTATCACCTTTGAGTAAGCTTAAAGGAAGGGTGATGTCCCAAGGTATTTTATCATTAATTTTACCGCTTAATTCAAGTGAACTTACGGGATTATCATTGACTAATAGGGTCAGAGTTGTGGCTTTATTAGATAAGGCAGCACGGTAAACAGTAAAATGCAATGAAACACTGTCCAGGTCCCATTCGTGTAATATCGGTAGGAAAAATACTTTTACTGCACTTGCACCTTTGAGTATAAAGCCATCGGTACCGCTCATTTGCAATAAGGTATATGTTTTGTGCTTTGTGCCATCAGGTGTATCAATTGAGCTCGGTGCGCCTGACGTATTTACCACGCTACCTGCAGGCTTTTGTTGTGTCTTATCTGAAGATGAGGGATTAATTTGGTTACTGGAGAGTTTTTTTTTGTCGATATTGCTATTACTGGAGGCGTATGTAATGCTTATGCCGAGTAAAAAGCATAAAATAAAGCGTAATATGCTACTGCCTGTATTCTGTGCCCGCATGATTTCATCCTAACCATCTTGAACATAAGACAACAGATTGATGTATAATAAAAAATTATACCTTATATGTACAGGTCAAGGAACAAGGGATTTAATTTAGAAGGAATTATCCGCATGATGAAGCTGCAGCGTAAGTTTTTTGGTACAGATGGCATCCGTGGACGTGTTGGAGAATTTCCCATAACAGCTGATTTTGTGCTAAAACTCGGCTGGGCTGTTGGGCATGTGCTTAAAGAAAAGTGGTCTGATGCTGATGCAACCATCCTTATTGGGAAAGACACTCGAATTTCTGGTTATATGTTTGAATCAGCGTTAGAGGCGGGAGTGACCTCGTCCGGTGTTAATATTGCGCTGCTGGGACCCATGCCAACATCAGCTATTGCTTATTTAACACGAACCTTGCGTGCGCAAATAGGAATAGTGATTAGTGCTTCGCACAATATTTATGATAATAATGGAATCAAATTTTTTTCAGCGGAAGGCTATAAGTTACCTAAAAAATGGGAACTTGCTATTGAGCGTGCTCTTGAAAAACCTATGCAGACAGTCGATGCGAGGTCGTTGGGTAAAGCTTTGCGCATACGTGACGCTGCGGGGCGTTATATTGAATTTTGCAAGAGTTCTATTCCTCATAATACCTCATTCGCAAACTTGAAACTGGTTATTGATTGTGCCAATGGTGCAACCTATCAAGTAGCTCCCTCTATTTTTCAAGAACTCGGCGCGAAAGTGATAGCTATTCACGCGTTACCTGATGGGTTAAATATTAATGAAAATTGTGGCTCTAATCACCCGACTATAGTGCAGCATCAAGTATTAGAAACAAAAGCAGATGTGGGTATTGCATTTGATGGTGATGGTGATCGAGTGATTATGGTTGATCATAAAGGGGAAATTTTAGATGGCGATGAATTGCTCTATATTATAGTAAAAGGTTTGATTCATACTAATCGCTTAGTGGGTGGTGTTGTAGGAACTTACATGAGCAATAGGGGACTTGAGATTGCCTTGCAAGAATTAGGAGTACCTTTTTTACGTGTGCCAGTGGGTGAGCAACACGTCATTGAAGCGTTAATAAAGAATAATTGGTTATTAGGCGGCGAACCTTCCGGGCATATAGTTGATCGGCGTGTCACAACCACAGATGATGGTGTTATTTCTGCATTACAAGTTTTGCAAAGCATGTATGTGACTGGGAAAAGTTTGCATGAATTGAAGCAAGGGCTAAAAAAAATTCCGCAACGGTTAGTGAATGTGGCGTGTCTTAGTAATAATGTCGATTTAAATCAGACTGAAATTGCCAAGGCTGTGAAAGAGGCTGAAATAAAGCTAGGTCGAGAGGGAAGAGTTTTATTGCGCAAATCAGGTACTGAACCGGTGATACGAATTATGGTCGAAGGTGAAGATTCTGCTCTGGTTGATTCATTAGTAGATACAATAAAGATAGCTGTTGACACAGTAGAAAACCGTTCGGCATAATCTTTAATAGTCATTCACATCTCCACCTCGTCATTGCGAGCGGGAGCAAAGCAATCCAGGCGTTTTACAACACTGCTTCTGTGTATGAGCTATCCTAGTCGGCTCTGAAAAGCCTAGATTGCTTTGCTCCTGCTCGCAATGACGGGGTGGGCTTTAATATTTAGCTTAGCAAGGGATAGAAAATGAAAGGAATTATCATTTTTTTACTATTTTTTTTCTCTTTTACGCCTCTCTCTATTTTAGCGGAAACTCCACCCAGCACAGGGCCTGCTCATTCCGTTTCGCTTGCGGCAGCACCTACTAAATGTGTCCAGATTTATTATGATCATGCGCCCAGCATGAGTGATCCTGATTATTATAAAGGACGCTTACATGCAATTGGCTTACAAAACCTATTAGCTCATTTCCCTGATATTCAGCAATATATTATACCTATCGAGCTTTATCAAACAGGACAGTTAGAGCGATGTGATGCAAGTTTCTATTTGGGAACCTATTATAATAATACTATACCTAAAGAATTTCTGGCTGATTTTGTAAATACTAAAAAAACAGTTGTATGGCTAGGTTATAATCTATGGAAATTAGCACCAGAAAATATTACCAAACTTTGGGGAGCATCGTTTAGTGATCTATTTAAACCCAATTGGGACAAGAAAGATGAGGGTGGTCGACCAGGGGTCTATAATTATTTCGAATATAAAGGCCAAACTTTTGAGCGTTGTAAATATCATAAAGCACCAGATTCTCCAGAGTTTAAAGAGCATTACTCGAATGATTACGATATTGCATTGCTTAAATTACTAAGTCCAGCAGCAGAAAAACAGGTGCTTTCCTGGGCCAAATTTACAATGGGAAATGCACGCACACCTTATATTTTAAGGAACTTAAACCATTGGTATGTTGCAGACGATCCATTTTTGTTTATTTGTGAAGGGGATCGCTATTTTATTTTTGCAGATGTTTTGTTCGATATACTAGATGAAAAGCCACAGGAAGGTGGGAAAAAATATGCATTAGTGCGTTATGAAGATGTGAGTGCCAGGCAAGGGTTAGTTAAAATTACAACTTATGCCGATTTGTTCCGTAAATTACAGATCCAGTTTGCTATTTCTTTAATTCCTATTTACAGTGATCCATTTCATATTTATAAGTATCCTCCTTATATGGAAATGAAAGATAAGCCACTATTCATAGAAGCGCTTAAATATGCACAATCAAAGGGCGCAAGTTTTATTATGCATGCAGTGACTCATCAATACGATCATCAAAAGAATCCATTTAGCGGTGTTTCTGGAGAAGATTTTGAATTTTGGGATAAATCAACCAACAAGCCGATTCGCGAAGACTCTGTCGCTTATATTTTGGATTGGCTAACGAAAGGCGCTACACTGATCACTCAGGCCAATTTTAAAATTTCGGCATGGATGACAGCGCATTATCTTGCCTCTGCTTTAGATAATGTTATTTTTGGTCAAGCATTTACCTGGAATGTAACACGTGGTAATTATGTGGTAAGCAAGATTTGTCATTTAAAACAACTGCCGCAGAATTTAACTTATGACCGCGGTATCATTAATAATGAGACCAATCAGGCGCGCTTTGCGGCTCTTGCTGGCTTGCAAGTGACAACTTATGGTGATGCAGAATTAAATCAGATATTTCCTTATCCTATTTATGGTGATTATTATGGTCGTCGTGTTATTCCGGAAGATTTAGGCAACGTGCAAACTTTTTTAAGTAACCAGGTCATAGCGAGACGTACTATTGATGACATTATTAAGGATGCTAAGCGCTATGCTGTCTTGCGTGATACCTGGGCATCTTTTTTTATTCATGATGTATTACTTAACACTAAAGACCATAATGGGCTTGCGTTCAAGGAAGGTGATACAAGTGAATTAGAACGCTTAATCAATGCAATTAAAGCGGATGGTTATGAGTTTGTCAATCTACAACAATGGACTGATGCTCATCAAAATATAAAGCGACCAGAACCGATTGAGGTAGGTGGCCAGGGGGATGTGACTAGAGCCTGTTACTAACCGGGTGTTATGCTTAACCAAATGAAGAGTGTTTTTTAAATATAATATTCTACTTAATTGATTTATCACTAATTTAGTAGAATTTAGAGTCGAATATTTTTCTTGTGTGATTTAGAGAATTTCTCAGTATATATCTTATACTTAACAGATAATAAAACTTAAATATAGTCATTGTTATCTATTTCCGCGAAAAAATTAAAAAGGAGGAATGAGATATGCCATCTCATCCATCAGCTACTCAGCTTGATATGATTAATCAAAAAATGGAAGAGCTATTTGCGTTATTTAAAGCAGTTCCAGTAGAGTATTGGGTAGCTGCTGCTCCTGAGTAACGAATGGTTCAGAATGACAATGTGATACAGTTAAATGAACATCTTCTATTTTTTAGTTAAATGCAGAATGCTTTACTCTTACTCACTCACTCTTTTTACCTCATAAACCATCTTTACTTGGCTAATCTGATGAATAAGCTGTTTCAGCTGGGCAATATCATGAATCTGCGCCGTCATTATAATAAACAGCAAATTATTTTTCCGATTTATCGTCGAATTCATTGCTAACAGATCAATCTTCGCATTTGCAAACACAGTTGTTATTTCTTTTAATAAGCCCGCTCGATTTTGTGCTCGAATGTGCAAGTCCACAAAATAAGTACCTAATTGTTTATGGTCCCAATTAACTTGAATCAAGCGGCTATGATGCTCAGGTGTTAAATGAGACATATTTTTACAATCTTGTCGATGAATAGACACGCCACGTCCTTGCGTAATGTAGCCAATAACAGTATCTCCCGGAATGGGTTTGCAACATTTGGCAATCCGTGTGAGTAGATCATCAATTCCGCTGATTTGAAAATTCGCTATTTGTGTAGGTGGTGTTTTTGCATGCGTTGCAGCAACAACAGACTTATTTATTGTGTCTGAATGTGTTTCACGTTGGACTGCATGTACAACTTGTGCAGCTTTGAGGCTGCCATGTCCAATAGAAGAGAGTAATGCATCTGCATTTTTAAAATGGAGGCGTGTTGCAATTTTTTGTATATCAATATGCTGGACCCCCACCCGGGAGAATTCACGTTCTAAGGCATTTTTCCCCGTTTCAATATATTGATCAACGTCTTGTTGTTTAAAAAACTGTGCTATTTTGGCGCGCGCGCGCGCGGTTTTAATATAACCCGCATCTTTTTTTAGCCAATCACGGCTAGGTGCGCCACTTTGTGTAGTGATAATATCAACTCGATCGCCAGTATGCAGTGCGTGTGTTAATTGTACAATATGCCCATTCACTTTTGCGCCACGGCAACGGTGCCCAAGACCACTATGAATATGGTAAGCAAAATCAAGCGGTGTGGCTGCAGCAGGTAAGTCAATAATGTCGCCTGCGGGCGTAAAAACATAAATACGGTCTTCAAAAACCTCCTGAAATGTTTTATCAGGTTTAGTAGTATGTTGCGCAAGCTCTTTATGCCAGGCCAGTAGTTGACGTAAAAAAGTGATTTTTTCTTCATAACCACCGTGGTGCGTTTTATCTTCTTTATATATCCAATGCGCAGCAACACCATGCTCTGCTTCTTCATGCATGTCATTAGTGCGAATTTGAATTTCAAGGTGTTTGCCGTCCTGGTCAAGTACAGCAGTGTGAATGGAACGATAGCCATTTGGTTTTGGGTATGCGATATAATCATCAAATTCTTCAGGGATATGCTCCCACAAGCTATTGACAATACTCAATGCGGTATAGCAATCATCCAGTGTGGGGACTAAAATACGCAAGGCGCTATAATCGAAAATTGAGCGATAATCCAAATGTTTTTTTTGAGCCTTGAGATAAATACTATAAATATGTTTGGCTCGGCCTGAGATAGTCGCCTTGATTTTCGCTTTAGTAAATTGTTCCTTTAATAATAATACTATTTCTTGGATACGTTTTTCGCGATCAATACGGCGTTCAGCTAAAAATGTCGCAATCTTTTTATAAGCTTCTGGATCTATATAATGGAAAGAAATATCTTCTAGTTCCCATTTTAATTGTCCAATGCCGAGACGGTTAGCAAGTGGTGCATAGATATCAAGCGTTTCTTGTGCTAGTCGTTTGCGTTCATCAAGATTAATATTTTTAATGCCGCGCATGATGCACATACGTTCAGTAAGCTTGATGAGCACAACGCGAATATCAGATACCATTGCTAAAAATGTTTTGCGCAGACGGTCTATTTGTGTGGCATCGCGTGTCTTATTGATATTGACTTGTAGTGTATTGATGATATTTGTTTGCTTTACACCATTGATTAATTTTGCGATGGATTCACTCAATTGTTCTTTTATTGTATCAATTGTTAAATGAGTTTCGTTGACTGAGCTTACGATAATGCTGGCTGCTATGGCATCTTGGTCTAGTTTTAAATCTAATAAAATTTCTGCCATTTCTAAACCTTGCTCTATACAAGGTTGCCCATAAAAAGTAGTTAATCCCTGGCTGGCTGTTTGCGCGAGTTGCGCTGCTTTTTGTGTCAGTTTAATGTCAGAAAGAGCATGTTTTTCTGCCATGTTTTGTAGCCATGCATCAATATCAACGTTACCATCGGGAAGATGAGAAAATTTTTGTTTAACAGCGACCATATCTATTTACCTGTATGTCGTCTCTATGCAGAACTTGCTATTTTTCAAAAAGCGCAATTGCTTCAATATGACTCGTATGAGGAAACATATTAATGACACCTGCTTGCTTAAGTTTATAGCCATGCGTATAAGTTAATTCTCCCGCATCACGCGCCAGTGTTGCTGGATTACATGAGATGTATACGATTCTTTTAGCAGAAAACTTGGAGAAATGCACAATAATTTCTTTGGCGCCTGATCGCGGTGGGTCGAGCAAAATTTTATCGTATTGTCGCTGCATCCAGGGTGCTTGCTCTGGAGGTTCCATTAAATTGGCCGCATAAAATTTTGCATTGGTTATTTGATTGTATTGCGCATTTTCTTCCGCGCGTTTCACCATGGTGTCGCTGCCTTCAATGCCAATGACTTGCTGTGCATAGCGTGCTATTGGTAAGGTAAAATTACCTAAGCCACAAAATAAATCAAGAATCGTGTCTTCAGATTGAGGGGCTAATAATTGCAATGCTTGTTTAATCATGAAGAGATTAATTTCACTATTGACTTGTGTGAAATCGAGAGGATGGAACTGTATGGTGAGGTTGTAATCAGATAATGCATACGTTAGTCGTTCATTATTATTTTCTGGCCACAGTTTATTAATGGGTTCGGGTGGGCTAGGCTGTAAATAAATGTGTAACCCTGTAGACTTGCCAAATTCACTTAGTTTTATACGATCGGCTTCTGGTAAAGGTGTGAGATGACGAAATACTAATGCAGCTGCATTATCACCCACTGCTACTTCAATCTGTGCAATGTGCTGATACTGACTCAGGTTCGTCACTAACTCAGCAAGTGCTGTGATGCGTGTGCCTATGCTAGGATGTAAAACTAAACATTGCTGGATATCTGCAAGATAATTGCTGAATTTCTCTCTAAATCCTACCAGCAGCTTGTTCTTTTTTATGACATAGCGTACACCTAGCCTGGCTTTACGACGATAACCCCATGCTTCGCCTGTAATAGGTGGTAATACATTTTCAGGTTCGACCTTGCCAAAATGCTTAAGTTGTTCGAGCAGAGTTTGCTGTTTGAACTGTACTTGGCTAGTCATACTCATGTGTTGCATGCTACAACCACCACAAACGCCAAAATGGAGGCAAGGCGCTGTGACTCGTTCGGCGGCTGCAATCCTGATTTCGGTGGCGATGCCTTCATTATAGCGGCGGTGTTGTCTAGTGATTTTGCATTTGACTGTTTCTCCAGCCATTGCGCCATGCACAAAAGTTGTTTTACCATTAATAGTCGTAATGCCTCGCCCATCATGGCTTAAGGAGTGGATAATAACATCGATTTCAGCTAATGAGTTTCGTGGTGTGCGTTTCATTGTTTTTATACTATGAGCAAAAAGGTGTGCTATGTTAGCAAGTTATAGTAGATATCTACAACTAAGGATGAGGCCATATGGGTCAATTTTTTGTAATACATCCAGATGATCCACAGTCACGGTTGATTAAACAGGCAGTTAAAATTATTCAGGATGGCGGTATCGTTGTTTACCCTACTGATTCAGCTTATGCTATTGGTTGTCAGTTAGAAAATAAAGGTGCATTGGAGCGTATTCGTCAATTGCGTCAATTAGATGGTAGTCATAATTTTACGCTCATTTGCCGAGACCTTTCTGAGATAGCGACTTATGCTATAGTAGATAACTCATCCTTTCGTTTATTAAAAGCCCATACTCCAGGACCTTATACGTTTATTTTAAAAGCGACAAAAGAAGTTCCGCGACGCTTGTTGCAACCTAAACGTAATACTATTGGGTTGCGGATACCGAGCAATAGGATCGTGCAGGCATTATTGGTGGAATTAAACGAGCCACTGATGAGTGTCACTCTGGCATTGCCTGATCAGGAATATCCTTTTGTGAGTGCACATGATATTAATGCTATTTTAGGTAACCAGGTCGATCTTGTTATTGATGGAGGCATATGTGGTGCGGTGGGAACAACGATAGTGGATTTGGTAGAAGGTGCTCCCAAGATAGTGCGAGCCGGCAAGGGAGACCCTAATGTATTTGCCTGATTTTTATTAAAATATATATTGTTAATACAATCAATTATATTGTTCTTATAACAGATTACCTTAGTTGCAAATTGTACAGCCTTTTCTATAATTAGTATGGGTATTTTATTAGAGATTCGTCCGGAACCGTGCAATTACTACTGAAGGGAGACCGACTTGAGACGTGGTGAGCAGGTCCTTCATGAAAGGAAAGCCTAAAGCGTAACAGAGGTCTCCAAATTATGGAAAGAGGGTTTCCAGTGACGCTCTACCAGAATACCCTTTTTATTTTTTCAGTGAACGCTGCAAATAATATTTTTCTTGCTCTGTTTTTGTAACACAATATACTAACTCAATAATTAGAAGTCGCTGGCGCGAAATGGATTTTTTTCGCTGTCATCCTGAACAATTGGAGTTAATTTATGCATCCGCTTATTGAGCAAGAACGTACCTATGGTGCTCATAACTATGAACCATTGCCTGTCGTATTAAGGCGCGGCGAAGGGGTTTATGTCTGGGATGATAGCGGTAAACGGTATATTGATATGATGAGTGCTTATTCTGCGGTGAGCCATGGGCATTGTCATCCACAGCTGGTTAAGGCTTTAGCAGAACAAGCACATACATTGGCAATGGTTTCGCGGGCTTTTTATACTGATAAATTAGGTTTATTTTTACAGAAAATTTGTGAAATGACTGGGCAAGAAAAAGCCTTGCCGATGAATACAGGGGCAGAAGCAGTAGAAACAGCTTTAAAAGCAGCGCGTAAGTGGGCGTATACAGTAAAAAATGTACTCCCAGATCGCGCGGAAGTCATTGTGTGTGAGGGTAATTTTCATGGTCGTACTATTACTATAGTCAGCATGTCTTCTGAACCGCAATATCGTGCAGGCTTTGGACCTCTCACTACTGGGTTTAAGCAAATTCCTTATGGCAATGTGGAGGCGCTCGACAAAGCCATTACTCCAAATACAGCTGCATTTTTAGTTGAACCTATCCAAGGTGAAGCAGGTATCATTGTTCCGCCTGTAGGCTACTTAAAAAAATGTGCAGAGCTTTGTCGTAAGCATAATGTGTTATTGATTTGTGACGAGATTCAGACGGGTATTGGTAGAACTGGTCGGTTTCTTGCTTGCGAGCATGAAGGAGTTAAACCGGATGGTGTATTATTAGGAAAAGCGTTAGGTGGCGGCTTATTGCCTGTTTCTGTATTTTTAAGCCGCAAAGATGTCATGGACGTTTTTACCCCCGGCGATCATGGCAGTACATTTGGCGGTAATCCATTGGCGGCAACGGTTGGGCTGGCAGCACTTGAGGTTTTAGTTAAAGAAAATCTGATTGTGCATGCGGCTGAAATGGGTGAATACTTGATACAGCATTTACGGAAGATTAAGTCACCTTTAATTGATGAGGTACGTGGGAAGGGGTTGCTGGTTGGCTTAAGTATTAATCCACGATATTATTCAGCAAGGGAGTTCTGTTTGCGTTTGATGCAAGAGGGCGTATTAAGTAAAGAGACGCATGATACTGTGGTTCGCCTTGCACCACCTTTAATTATTACAAAAGAGCAAATAGATAGTGTGCTTGCAGCGCTTGCACGGGTTTTGGCGACAGCAGAAGTGAAGTTGTAAAAAATTTGTAACTACTACTCACGCCTGCTTAGAGCTTCCCTCTCCCGCTTATCGATAATGCTAAGAACGATAATCTTTATTGCGGGAGAGGGAAGTTTTAAGCAGCGGTGAGTTACAAAAACCTAAAGGAAACAGTCACCATGAAAAAATGGATTAATTTTGCTTTTCTCCTTTCCACATTAGAATTGACTACCTCTATTTTTGCAGCAGATATGTCGGTTCAGGGTGTGCAATATTTTCAAGAAAAACTTGCAGTACAAAAATTACCAGAAGCTTATATGGATGTAAAAAATAAAGAATACGATAAAGCATTTACCATTTACAAACATTATGCTGATTTGAATATGCCTGTTGCCCAATATATGTTGGGATATCTCTATCAAAATGGTTTTGGAACGGCTAAAGATAATGATCTTGCCGCTGCTTGGTATGGTAAAGCAAATGCCCAGGTTTTTCCTCCAGGAGAGTTTGCCTTAGGCATGATGTATTACTACGGAATAGGTGTGTCGCAAGGTCTTACCGAAGCGGTTGCTTTGTTTAATCAAGCTGCATTGCATAATGATGCGTTAGCTCAATATATGCTGGGTTATCTGTATGCGCATGGCTATGGCATGACGCAGAGTCTAGCGACAGCTGTTGATTGGTATACCAAAGCAGCGACACAAGGTGTGGTGCAAGCACAATATAATTTAGGGCTTATGTACTATTCTGGTGAGGCAGGTAGTAGAGATTACAGCAAAGCGTTTAACTGGTTTAGTTTAGCTGCACAACAAGGCTCAGTGAAGGCTAAATTTATGCTGGGCTTGATGTATAGCTTGGGGCAAGGTGTTAGTCTGGATAAAGCGCAAGCGTTTAATTGGTATAAGCAGGCAGCAGATAAAGGTCTTACTGTTGCGCAATATAATCTGGGCATTGCTTATTATAATGGACAAGGTACGTCTGTTAACCTTGGTTTAGCGCTAGCTTCTCTGACGAGTGCAGCCAATCAAGGATTGCCAAGAGCGCAATATTTCCTGGGTTACTTAACTTTCAATGGTATTGGCGTTACTAAAAACCCACAAAAAGCACTGGAATGGTATATGAAAGCGGCAGAACAAAATTTTGCTGAAGCACAGTTTGCAGTAGGGTATGTTTTTCATAATGGTGCTGGAGTGCTTAAAGACGATCACCAGGCATTTACTTGGTATCTTACTGCAGCGAAAGCAGGATCAGCCAATGCGCAATATATGGTTGGTTTATTTTATCAACAAGGTATAGGCATCCTCAGTAATCTGCAATTGGCGGCTTATTGGTATGGTAAAGCGGCGGAACAAGGGATGGATAATGCGCAAATGTTGTTGGGTGTAATGTATGCACAAGGTCAGGGTATTTCTAAAGATAGTAAGCTAGCTTATACCTGGTTAAATCTGGCTTCCACTTCCAGCAACAATGAAGTGCGTGATGCCGCAGTAAAGTTGCGAGATGAAGTAGCAAAGGGCATGAGCGTCAATGATATTAATGCAGCGAAGCAGTTATCGCAGAGTTATTTTAATAAATACTCGAGTCAGCAGTAGTTATACCAACAGCTGCAATAAAAGTTAAAATAATATATAAACTGATTATTATCAAAACTTGATTTCAAGCTCGCTCGTTAATTTTTTTAACACAGCCAAGTCTGGAAAAGCATGTCCTTCGATTAAACCCCAAGCTTGTGGTTTTGATATAGCTAACATTTTACTGAGAATATTAGCTCTTTCTCTGCTATTAACAGGTACGCCTAAGTTATCCAGACTTCTATTTACCTTAATAGCAATTTGCTTTGCATTGTGTTCCACAGATGATCTCCTTTCAACTTTATAAATTCTCTTTCCTGAGAAGTGAGTAGATGAGTATACTGACGAGAGCTAGTTCGAGCAATAAGGGTTAGCGCTATGTACTTATGGCGTTATCCCTGCTCAGGTATTTAGGCCGTGTTTTGTCAACAGGCTCTAATAAAAAGACGGATTTTCACTTTCGTGCGCATGATGTATAGTGAAGTTGGATGCTGCTATTAAGGTGTTTTTCATCAAGATGGCTGTTGTCATGGGTCCTACACCACCGGGAACGGGTGTAATCCAAGCTGCGTTTTCACAAGCAACGCCAAACTCAATATCTCCTATAATAGAACCATCCGCTAATCGGTTAATCCCAACGTCAATCACAGTTGCGCCTGGTTTAATCCAAGTGCCTTTAATAATGCCGGGTTTCCCTACAGCAGACACTAAAATATCCGCTTGTGATACAAAAAAATTAATGTTTTTTGTGAAGCGATGACAAACAGTAACAGTGCTGCCTGCTAAAAGAAGTTCAAGTGACATTGGTCGGCCAACGATATTCGAAGCGCCAATAATAACTGCGTGACGATTTTTGTAAGTTTCCTGAATACTATCTAATAAAGTCATAACACCATAAGGCGTGCATGGGCGCAATAGGGGGCGACGTTGCGCAAGCCTCCCTAGATTGTAAGGATGAAAACCATCAACGTCTTTAGCCGGATGGATGAGTTCTAACAGCTTATTGCTATCGATATGTCTTGGCAGCGGCAGTTGTAGTAGTATCCCATCAATGGTTGGCTCTGCATTGCATTGTTGAATGAGTTCTATTATGGCTTTTTCAGTGGTGTTTGCTGATAATGGATGATAAACGGATTGGATACCTGTTTCTTCGCAAGCAAGACGTTTATTGCGAACATAAATATGGGAAGCCTGGTCATCACCCACTAAAATAACAGCCAGGCTGGGTGGTCGTAATCCTTGCTGCTTTCTGGCTGAAATGGCATCGCGCGTTTCGGTTAGAATTTTTTTTGCCAATGCTTTACCATCGATGAGTTTGGCCGTCATGATTTTTGTTCCAAAATAGGTTGGCTAAAGTATACAATAATTGCTGAAAGAATCATCAAGATTAATATCTTTGCAAGATGTCAGTTGAATGATTTTTAAAGAAATTGACTGTGATCGCGGCGTTGCGTATGATGCCAACCCGTTATGTTATACATATACAGGACAGGAAAAATCGGGGTATAGCGCAGTCTGGTAGCGCGCCTGCTTTGGGAGCAGGATGTCGGGGGTTCGAATCCCTCTACCCCGACCAATTCGGAAGTTCAAACATTTATGAATGCGCCTGTAGCTCATTTGGATAGAGCATCGGCCTTCTAAGCCGAGGGTAGCAGGTTCGAATCCTGTCAGGCGCGAGGAACAAAAAGAAATGTGTATCAGCATCTGCTTAGCATAGCCTCTTCCCTTGTGGGAGGGGCTAATGCTAGGCAGGTAATGAATAGATATGAAAATGCTGTTTTTATGGTGGACGTAGCTCAGCTGGTAGAGCCCCGGATTGTGATTCCGGTTGTCGCGGGTTCGAGCCCCGTCGTTCACCCCATTGGGGCCGTTAGCTCAGTTGGTAGAGCAGTTGACTCTTAATCAATAGGTCGTTGGTTCGATCCCAACACGGCCCACCATCTTTATACTTGTAGCGTTTGGCTCTTGCTTTCGTGGGAACCCAATGCCACGGTATTATGCGAAAGTGGCGGAACTGGTAGACGCGCTGGATTTAGGTTCCAGTGGGGTAACCCGTGAGAGTTCGAGTCTCTCCTTTCGCACCATATGCTTGTAGCACCTGGTACCGCAGCATCTATACCTTGCCTCGTCACCTTTTGTGCTTTTTATTGCTCAGTGACGAACCAGGTTAAATTGTTTACAATGCGTACCTAGTTATTTCTATGTCAGCATTGTAAACGATTTAAGATGGCCGTCGATAAGAGGCTAAAAAGCGCAAAGGGTGACGAGGGAAGGTATAACTCCAGGCGTGATGAGTATGCGCTGTAGTGTTAAATAAAACTGAGGTATAATAATCCACCTGTATCGCTTTTTAATTTATAACTTCTTGTTTTTATTTAGAAAATTTATTTTTCATTGAGGATTTTATGCAAGTATCTGTTGAAGCACCAAATAAATTAGAACGTCGTATCACCGTCACCGTTCCTGCTATTACACTAGAAGAAGCCTATGATAAACGTATAGCGACTTTGGCAAAAACAGTAAAGGCAAATGGCTATCGCCCAGGAAAGATTCCTCTGGAGTACATCAAGAAGCGATATAGTGATTCTGCACGGCAAGAAGCATTGAGTGAAGTGATTCAGGCTTCTCTCTATGCCGCTATTAATCAGGAAAAGCTAAACCCGGCCGGCGTGCCCATGGTTGAGCCTAAAAATATTCTTCCAGGGCAACCATTAGAGTTTGTAGCTACTTTTGAAGTGCTCCCTACAGTGGACTCAGTTAATTTTGAGTTGCATGCGCTTGAAAAACAGATAGCAATGATTACTGATGCAGATGTTGAAAATGCGTTAAATCGCTTACGTCAACAACATACAGTATGGCAAAAAGTAGATCGTGCCGCGCAAGACAAAGACCAAGTTGTTATTGATTTTCGTGGTAGTATTGATGGGAAAGTGTTTGCCGGTGGTGAAGCGCATGACTATCCAATTATTATTGGCAGTAAGTCAATGATACCTGGGTTTGAAGAAGGGTTGATAGGTTTGAACGCAGGCGCAGAAAAAGTACTGCAAGTGACATTTCCAGAAAACTATCATTCAACAGATTTTGCAGGAAAAGCAGCTGAATTTGCTGTGACTGTGCATAAAGTATCAGAACCTAAGTTTGCAGAAATAGATGAAGCATTTGTTAGGAAACTCGGTGTTAAAAGTGGTAAGTTAGACGATTTAAATAGTGAAATTCGTAAAAATCTTGAGCGTGAACTAGATCGTATCGTTAAAGCAAAGCTTAAGAGCCAGGTATTTGATAAATTACTTGAGCAAAATCCGGTAGAAATTCCTAAGGCATTGATTGAGCGTGAAGGTAAACGCATTCATGATGAGTTGCATCCACATCATGCAGGTAAGGACCATGGTCATTCTGCTGCAGAAATGGCAGCATTTAATGAACCAGCCAAACGCAATGTATCGCTTGGGTTATTGGTTGCTCATTTAATCAAACAACATAATATCATTGTGAATAAAGAGCGAGTGGATGCTTATATTTCACACTTGTCTTCTGTCTATGAAAATCCAGCTGAAGTGGTAGCTTGGTATGCAAAAAACAAGCGCGCCATGTCTGAGATTGAAATGCAAGTCTTAGAAGAGCAAATTGTCGAGAAATTATTAGAAAATGTGCAGTTAACGGATAAAATGTTAAGTTATAATGAACTGATTACTGGTCAATCAACTTAAGAAAGGGAAAGTAACTACAATGCATAATAGCAAAGTGAATACCATTATGAACTCAAATCTTGTGCCTATCGTTGTTGAACAAACAGCAAGAGGAGAGCGCTCGTTTGATATTTTTTCAAGATTACTAAAAGACCGTATCATCTTTATCGTAGGTCCAATTGATGATTACGTTTCAAATCTTGTAGTCGCCCAATTATTATTTTTGGAATCGGAGAATCCAGATAAAGATATTTCTCTCTATATTAATTCGCCTGGGGGTGTAGTAACAGCAGGACTTGCTATTTATGATACCATGCAATTTATTAAGCCGGATGTGAGTACCATGTGCTTAGGTCAGGCTGCAAGTATGGGCGCCTTATTGTTAGCGGGTGGTGCGGCAACGAAACGTTTTTGTTTGCCAAATGCACGTGTCATGATTCACCAGCCATTAGGTGGTGTGCAAGGTCAAGCTTCTGATATCGCGATTCACGCTGAAGAAACCTTGAAAATCCGTACACGCCTTAATCAGATTTTGGCGAAGCACACGGGACAACTTGAGACAGTGATTGCAAAAGACACTGACAGGGATAATTTCATGAGCCCAGAAAGAGCGCTGGAATATGGTCTTATTGATAAGATACTTGAGCATCGTAAAAATGAGAAGAAGAAAGACACTTGATTTTTGATAAATTGATACCATATACCTAAAAAAGGGTAGGAGAGGTTTAATAATATGAGCGTGAAGGGGGATAATATAGTGTTGCATTGTTCGTTTTGTGGCAAAAGCCAACACGAGGTTCGTAAGCTGATTGCGGGTCCCTCTGTTTATGTCTGTGATGAATGTGTTTCATTGTGCACTGAAATTATTAATGAAGGTGTCAATGACGGCAAAGATGCTGCAGGTGTTATGCCTAAGCTACCGACACCCGTTGAAATTTGCAAAATTCTGGATGAGTACGTTATAGGTCAGATGCATGCAAAAAAAACCTTATCGGTGGCTGTGTATAATCATTACAAGCGTTTACGTAATAAATCAAAAGAAGACGTTGAGCTGAGTAAAAGTAATATTCTGCTTATTGGTCCTACAGGTAGCGGCAAAACGTTGCTGGCTGAAACGTTGGCTAGATTGTTAGATGTTCCTTTTGTTATCGCAGATGCAACTACATTAACTGAAGCAGGTTATGTAGGGGAAGACGTAGAAAATATTATTCAAAAATTACTGCAGAAATGCGACTATGATGTTGCTAAAGCTCAAACTGGTATTGTTTATATTGATGAAATCGATAAAATTTCTCGTAAATCTGAAAACCCCTCTATTACACGAGATGTTTCTGGTGAGGGTGTGCAACAAGCATTACTTAAACTGATGGAAGGAACGATTGCATCGATTCCTCCACAAGGTGGTCGCAAGCATCCGCAACAAGAATTTATTCAGGTTGATACTAAAAATATATTATTTATTTGTGGTGGTGCTTTTGCTGGCTTGGAAAAAATAATTCATGAACGTTCAGAGCGGTCTGGCATTGGTTTTTCTGCAGAAATTCACAGTAAAGTTGATACCAAATCCATCGATCAGCTCTTGCGTGACGTGGAGCCTGCTGATTTGATCAAATATGGCTTAATTCCAGAATTGATTGGTCGATTACCTGTCGTCGCTACGTTGGAAGAGTTAGATAAAGAAGCGCTGGTTAGTATTTTAACTATTCCCAAGAATGCGCTAGTCAAGCAATATCGTAAGCTTTTCGAAATGGAAGGGGCTGCACTCGAGTTTCGTGAGGCAGCATTACAGACAATTGCTGTGCGTTGTGTCGAAAAGAAAACAGGGGCACGGGGCTTGCGCTCTATCCTGGAAAAAATCCTGCTTGAAACCATGTACGAACTTCCTTCATTAACACATGTTGCTAAGGTTATTGTAGATGAAGCAACCATTACGGGTGAATCAAAACCCATCATAATGTATGAAAATAGTGAACATGCTTATGCTGTGACTGAATGAGTATTTATTATTCTGGATTTTAGATATTGTAGCGTTCTAGGTGTATACTATAAAAATAGACTCTTTCTAAGGAAATCACTATGAGCAAAACAGATAAAACCATCTTAAGTGTTCCCGTCTTACCTTTACGTGATGTAGTCGTTTATCCTTATATGGTTGTGCCTCTGTTTGTAGGTCGTGAGCGGTCAATTAAAGCGCTTGAAATAGCAATGGCTGCAGATAAACAAATTTTGGTTGTCACACAAAAAAGCGCAGCAGAAGACCAGCCGACGGAAGAAGGTATTTATAAGGTGGGTATGTTAGCGACTGTGCTACAACTTTTAAAATTACCAGATGGTACTGTCAAGGTATTGATCGAGGGAGTGAAACGAGCAAGAATTACACGTTTTGTCAGTCAGGAAGCTTATTTTCTGGCAGATGTTGAATTGATTGAAGATACTAATACAGGATCACGTGAGATTGAAATATTGATCCGTTCGTTAAAGTCTCAGTTTGAGCAGTATGTTAAATTAAATAGAAAAATTCCCACCGAAATCTTGGCATCCGTACTTTCGATTGAAGATGGCGCACGTCTGGCAGATACCATTGCTGCCCATTTATCTTTAAAACTAGATGAAAAGCAGAAAATACTTGAGATTGAGAATTTAGCCAAGCGCCTTGAGAAATTAGTTGGAGTCATGGAATCTGAAATTGATCTTTTACAGGTTGAGAAAAAGATTCGTGGACGTGTTAAGCGTCAGATGGAAAAAACGCAGCGTGAGTATTATTTGAATGAGCAAATGAAAGCTATTCAAAAAGAACTTGAAACAGATGGCGTACAAAATGAATTTGAAGAGATGGAAAAGAAAATTCAAAAAGCAGGCATGAAAGATGAAGCTCGTGAAAAATGCATGGCTGAGTTGAATAAGCTGAAGATGATGTCACCTATGTCAGCAGAAGCGACTGTTTCGCGTAATTACCTGGATTGGATATTGGCCTTACCATGGAAAAATCATTCAAAGTTACGTGTGAGTTTAGCGGAAGCAGAAGCTATTCTTGAAGCAGAGCATTATGGATTGAAAGAGGTAAAAGAAAGGATTATTGAATATCTCGCTGTGCAAAAGCGTGTGAAAAAATTAAAAGGTCCAATCTTATGCTTAGTGGGGCCGCCAGGCGTAGGTAAAACTTCATTAGGACAATCTATTGCGCACGCGACAGGAAGAAAGTTTATCCGTATGTCTTTAGGTGGTATACGGGATGAAGCAGAAATTCGTGGGCATAGAAGAACATATATTGGTGCAATGCCAGGTAAAATAGTACAAAAAATTTCTAAAACAGATGTTTGTAACCCATTTTTTTTATTAGATGAAATAGATAAAATGTCTACTGATTTTCGTGGCGATCCAGCATCTGCATTATTGGAAGTATTAGACCCCGAACAGAATCATGCATTTAATGATCATTATCTTGAAGTGGATTATGACTTGTCTGATGTCATGTTTGTTGCAACTGCAAATACACTCGATATTCCGCCGGCACTTCGTGATCGCATGGAGATTATCCGTATCCCTGGTTATACAGAGGATGAAAAGGTCAATATTGCTCTGCGTCATTTATTGCCTAAGCAGATGACAGCAAATGGTTTGAAAGAGTCGGAAATTGAGATTTCTGCCGACGTTATTCGCTATATTGTGCAACATTATACGCGTGAAGCAGGTGTACGTAATTTAGAAAGAGAAATATCTAAAATTTGCCGTAAAGTGGTGAAGGAAATCTTATTAAAGCATACGCAGAAGAAAAAGCAGAAGAAAAAGCAGCAAAAGAGAATCATCAAAGTGGCTGACTTAGAAAATTATCTGGGCGTGCGGCGTTATCGCCATGATGTAGCTGAAGAAAAAGATCAGGTAGGTCAAGTGAAAGGATTAGCATGGACTGAAGTGGGCGGTGAATTACTCAATATTGAAGCGGTTACTGTGCCTGGAAAAGGAAAAATCACCAATACTGGGCAATTAGGTGAAGTCATGCAAGAATCTATACAAGCTGCATTGACTGTAGTGCGTTCACGTGCACCTTTATTAGGGATCCCTAAACATTTCTTTGAAAAACATGATATTCACGTCCATGTTCCAGAGGGAGCAACACCTAAAGATGGCCCCAGTGCGGGCATTGGAATGTGTACAGCATTGGTTTCAATGTTGACTCATATCCCCGTACGTGCCGATTATGCCATGACAGGTGAAATCACTTTGCGTGGAGAAGTGCTTGAAGTGGGTGGGATCAAGGAAAAACTATTGGCTGCACACCGTGGAGGCATAAAGAGTGTGATTATTCCTGCCGAAAATGTGAAAGACCTTAAGGAAATACCAGACAATATTAAAAAAGACTTGGATATCAAGCCAGTACGCTGGATTGATGAAGTGTTGTCTTATGCACTTAATGGTTACCCGGAGCGGTTACCTGCCAAGAGTAGGCGGCTAAAAGCAGCAGCGATGGCGGGTAATAATAAAAAACTTCGTAAAGGAGAGCGAGTTCGAGCGCATTAAGCTAAATTGCAAACTTAACTCACTCCTGCTCAGAATTTCCCTCTCCCGCGCATTAATGATGCTAGAAAAACTGATTTCGAGTGCGGGAGAGGGTTAGGGTGAGGGTGAGGGGAAACTTTCTAACCCTCTCCCGCAAAGATGTGCGGGAGGGGGAAATTCCAGGCAGGAGTGAGTAGTTACCCACAAATATATTTCATCCATTGCTTGACACGAGTTTCCTGCAATTGGTATAAATCACACTTCACGCGGATTATAAAAATAAAAGCTTTATTAGGGTGAAGGTTAGGTTGGTCACATTAACTATGGATAGATTTTTTTAGAGAGTAGAGCACATATGAATAGAGCAGAGCTTGTTGAGCTGATTGCAGAGAAAGCAGAGGTCACTAAAGCCGCTGCAGAGCGAGCATTAGGTGCATTTTTAGATGCGATTGCTTCATCTTTACAAAGAGATGAACCCGTTGTATTAGTTAACTTTGGTACGTTTGTTGTAAGACAAACTGCTGCACGTAAAGGACGCAACCCTCAGACGGGTGCGGAAATTAAGATCAAAGCTGCTAAGAGAGTTGGCTTTAAAGCAGGTAAGGCATTAAAAGAAGCCGTTAAAGATAAAGATACAAAAAAAGATTAAGTCTAGGTAAACCTATTTCCTTATCTTAATGTATGTGATGAGTGAGCGGGATGTGACAATCCTGCGTAGCTTTGTGTTATGCAGAGCTGTATATCCCTTTTTCCACTGAGGGTGTGTCGGTGTAGTGTGTGTTGCAGGATTTTTCGGGTGCTTAGCTCAGCTGGGAGAGCATCGCCCTTACAAGGCGAGGGTCGGGGGTTCGAACCCCTCAGCACCCACCATAATAATAAAGTACGAAAAAGGGTATGTAGTAATAGCCTCTTCCGCAGAGGTTACATTAAGCGTTACAAAAAGAGTTTCGTGGAGTGGTAGTTCAGTTGGTTAGAATACCGGCCTGTCACGCCGGGGGTCGCGGGTTCGAGTCCCGTCCACTCCGCCATATAATAAAAGTGGTAATGACTTACATACGTTATTGCTTCGCTCTCGGTTGCAATGATGAGGACAAGCCATTATCTAAAGTGATTCATTCTTGATTTGGGATTCTAAAACTTTATGCTAATGAGCATTCGTGATCATACTCATGGTTGGATAGCTACTGTTATTGTCTCATTGCTTATTTTATCTTTTGCTTTATGGGGAATACATAGTTATATAGTCGGTGGATTTGCTACTCCCTATGTTGCTAAAGTAAATGGTGTGGAAATTTCTAAAGCGCAACTAGCAACTGCTTATGAACGTATGCAGCGACAAATGCAGATGCAATCAAGCTCAGAATTACCTTTAAGTGCGGCAAAAGGTTTAAAAGAACGTGCTTTACAAGAGTTAATATATACTCAGGTTTTAAAGCAAGCTTCCTTACAGCAGGATTACCGGATTTCTTCTTATCAAGTTGATAATTTTTTAGAATCCATGCCTCAATTTCAAATAAAAGGCCAATTCTCACTGGCTCGCTTTCAGCAAGCGATGTCTTTAACCTTATATTCTACCGTGGACTTTCTGGAACTCATCAAGACTACCTTATTAATTGATCAACCACGTTTAGGCACCATATTTACCTCATTTTCTTTACCCAATGAAGTGGCAGATGTTGTGGCGCTTGTCAATCAGGAGCGTGATATTCAATATACTGTGTTGCCATTACAACTTTTTTTAAATCGTCCTATGACTATTCCGCAAGATAAAATACTCGCTTATTATCAGCAGCATGCAGAAGAGTACAAAACGCCAGAACAGGTGAGTGTAGAATATCTTGAGCTCACAGTAGCTGATCTTGAAAAAAATACGCATCCCACTACACAAGAATTAAAGAATTTTTACAATGAGAATAGCAGCTCTTTTGCACTGCCAGCGAAAGATAAGAAGAAAAACCCTGAAATTCAGCCTTTTGAGAAAGTAAAAGAAAAAGTGGCAACTGCATTTATCCATCAAAAAGCAGAGGAGCAGTTTGCTAATGTTAGAGAAAAATTGGCTAACTTAACTTATGAGCATCCTGATTCATTAAAACTCGCTGCGCAAGAGTTAGGATTGCCTATCAAAACGAGTGAGTCATTCGTAAAAGATAAACCAGGTAAAGATATTGCTGCAAGTAATAAACTGCGTGAAGTTGCTTTTAGTAATGATGTGCTCAATTTGCAAAATAACAGCGATGTTATTCAAATCAGCCCTGATGCAGCCGTTGTTATCCGTGTTAAATTACATACACCTGCTGCGCTACTCGCTTTGGATAAAGTACAAAAACAAATTGTTGCTAAATTACAAACAGTAGAAATAAATAATAAATTACAGCAACTTGCTACTGAAATTCAGCAAAAATTACAAACGACAATGAACCCGGAACAAATTATGCAGCAGTATCATCTCAGTTGGAACTATGCAGGCGTGACTGGGCGACACTCAACAAAGATTGATTCTGCCATATTAAATGCGGCGTTTTCTATCTCTAAACCGGCAGGTGACCAGAAAATTTCCTACGTGATAACAAAAATACCTAGTGGGTATGCTGTTATCGGTGTAAAAGCAGTTAAAGAAGGAACATTGAAAAATAAAGATGAGTATAGGGTTTTTGCAGAACAAATCCAAAATACACAAGGGTTGTTAGAGTACGAATTATACAAAGATAGCTTGATCAAGCGAGCAAAAGTCATAGTAGGAAGCTAAAGATCACAACAGAGAAATTGCACTCAACTGAGTAAATTACTTTCTTAAGCAAGTACTGCTCCACCCATAGGTCATGATAACATGGCAAATACACTCAAATCAGTCTGAATGGTTGTTATTGCCCTCGTCATTGCGAGCAGTTACCATTAGAGTTTTTAAGGAGAAATTTAACTTATACTTAGAGCAGTGAGGGTGTTTTTATGACAAGACCAAGGGAAAACAAACCGAGGACGATTGGACAAGCTATAGAAAAACATATATTGAGCTACCTGTCATTCAATAATTTTTATAGTATTCGAAGTATTTCTAAAGCTTGGTATATTCTAACGGGCAATAAGGTATTACAGAAGCAAATACTTGTACCTGGAAAAAGTGAAAAAGCATTAAATTCTCTTGTAGATGCGATCTTAGAAAAAAATGTTAACGGGGTTCGGCACTTGCTTGAAGATATAGGTGTGAATCCTAATGAACAATATAATAGGGAGATAAAAGATAAAGACATACTAAGTTTAGTTCCACCTGTTTCTATTTTAGATATTGCAACCAGAGTGGGTTCAAGAGGCGGAGAGAAAGAAGATAGTGAAAGCCCTAAAATTATTCAGTTACTGTTACATTCTAAAGCAAAGGTTGATTATAACCACTCTTTATCCCAGGAAGAATTTATTATTACTTCTGCGCACCCTCCTACACTTGAGATACGACCTCCCCAGAGGCCTTTGCCTCGATTCTCTTCCCGTGATGGTATTTATACGTTGCTTGCATTAGCTGATTTTGAAAATATGATTAAGGGGTTAGCTTCAAGTTATTCACTTCCTCAAGGTTATTTAGCTTTAGCATCTCATTGTGATGATAAGCTAAGAATGCCATCAACATCTAATGAGTTAGATCCTAATAATATATTCAACCGTATGATAGGTATTTTAGATGATTTAGATAAAATAATAAAAGAAAAAAATTCTGCATTTACAAGAAAATATATAAAGTCGTTAATCTCAACACCACCAGAAGCTTCTTTTATAGGAGTACAAGAGTGCTTAACGCCAAAAGAGAGGCAGTGGCTTAATCAAGTGCCTGCATTTATTAGCCTAAATAAAACGGTTTCATCTAATCCAGTGCAACAGGTCAAGAATAGCGTAGAAAAATTGATGACTGATAATAAGGAGGAACTACTAGAGAAATTATATATAATTCTAGTCTCTATTCTAATGGGGTCAGGCGCTTTAAAGGGTTCAATAAAGGGGTGGGATAAATCTAGTATTTGGGAGAAAATATTTCTTGTGATGTATGTGTTCTTGATAGTTAAACATCTATATAAGAACCTATATGAAACAAGATGTTGTACTAGACAGCTTAAATCGAAGCAACATAAAATCGATTTTCCTATATCTATATCTGATCAGCCATCTACCGAGTTTAAATATTATTCAAACGTACAAGCTCTATTTTTCAAACCTTTTCCCATTGCGCCTTTTCCTAATACATCTCACCTAAATCCAAAAAGAGTTCAGTATGAGGTTCCAGACAGCTGTACGAATTCTTCTTCTGAAGAAACCAAGAGAAAAAAAAATAAATAATACTAAGGGTGCAGCAATTGAGATGGCATTGCTTAACTGCTTTTAACCGAGATTCGCGTTATAAGGGTATCTTTCCGCGAAGGGGCGTTGCAGCAGTGAATATTTCCATAAAAGACTTATGCAAATTTTTCCATGGTAACCACTTTTGTTTCGCATAATTCTGCTGCCAAAATGCTTCTGACTTGATAGGTGCGTGACATCTTGTAGGGGTAATAGCACTAGGCATAAAAGTTTCAGCATACTGCTCAGCGATAATGGGATAGATGCTATAACATTTAAAATCATGCTTTATCACTTTATCAATAGGCGTGCCTTCGTATTGATAGTTGGCTAGTTTTTCTGCGCCGCGGCGTGATAAAATATAAGCATGCAGTCCCGCACCTTTTGTACCCACAATAGAAGGATATAAAGTAAACCACATTTTACTGATGATTAATCCTAAGTATAAAACATCAAACTGATGTCTTTTTTTATCGATAAATAAATTAATTTTTTCCAGTTGTTCGGGCTGAAAGGCACGTATCAGCACATCATCTTCACAAATCAGAATATGATTTAGGTTTTCCGTAAAAACTTGCTTACAAGCGAGCAGATGGGAATTGAAGCACCCTCGTTCTTCATGCCCAACATCGCGATCTACAATTAGAAAATTAGGCTTAATGCCTAGTTTAGCTAGCTGTATTTTAGTTTGCTGGCGCCGTAACTCTTGTTCTTTTAATGAGATCACTATAGTTTTATCGACAACTAGCATAGTTTCCTCTTATAGGATAAATAGGTTTGAATAGCGGTCTCTTAGAATATTTTTTTGAATTTTCCCCAGCGCATTTTTTGGAAGGCGATTTATAAAAAATACTTTTTTCGGACACTTATAGCTCGCATGCTGAGTTTTTATAATACCAATAACCACTTGCTCGTTTATTATCTTATCTGAATCTGCAACAACAATAGCAATAACTGCTTCACCAAAGTCAGGATGAGGCACTCCAATGACTGCTGATTCTATGACGCCGTCAATACCATCTATTGTTAGTTCAATTTCTTTAGGATAAACATTCAAGCCACCTGTAATAATCATATCCTTTGAGCGCCCTGCAATTAACAGATAACCATCGGTATCAAAGGAACCCATATCGCCTGTTTTAAAAAAACCATCTTCAGTAAAATCTTCTTTGGTTTTTTCAGGGTTCATCCAATAACCTTTAAAAAGGTTATCTCCCTTTATTTGAATGTGTCCTACCTTGTTTGATATAACTTCTTTGTTATGGTCATCAACTATTCTTAGCTTCGCCCTTGGTAAGGAAAGTCCTACTGTGCCTATTTTTCTTATTCCATTGAGTGGGTTGCTAGAGTTAATGCCTGTCTCACTCATTCCATAACGTTCTAATAGAGTGTGTCCAGTCCTCATTTGAAAATCTTTGAATGTTGCTGGTAATAAGGGTGCAGAACCAGAAATAAATAAACGTATAGCTTGGCAACTTTTACGGTTCAAACGCTTATCATTTAACAACCGTGTGTAATAAGTTGGGACCCCCATGAAAAGTGTTGACTGAGACAAGTACTGAAAAAAAGTATCGGGTTCAAATTTAGGCAATAAAATTATTTTTGCTCCAGACAATAAAGCCGTATGTAATGCAAAAAATAAGCCATGCACATGAAACAAGGGTAGTACATGTAAAATAGTGTCGTATTCATTGATGTTCCAAACGGTAACGAGGTCTTGTGCATTACAGATTAACGCTTGATGTGTTATCATCGCACCTTTTGGCTTTCCTGTTGTGCCAGAAGTGTAGATGATTACCGCAGTTTCATCAGGGTTAGCAGAATGAATTTCATGATTTTTATGCGTAATTTGGTTTAATTTTTCTGTTAGGCTACCTTTACCAAAAGCATCTAATGTTTCAATGGAGATATTTTTTGCTTTATTTATAGTGGATATTGCCCGTTTTCTTTTAGGGTCACAAATAATCATCTTGGGCTGTGCATCATTAAAGAAATAAGCGAGCTCGTTTTCAGTGTAAGTATTGTTTAACGGTAAGTAAATGATTCCGCAACGTAGACAAGCCAAATATAAAAACAAATTGAACTCTGATTTTTCAACTTGCACCACTAGCCGGTCTCCCGGGCTAATGCCAAGATGATACAATAAATTGGCTAGTTTTTCTGAATAGTGATCCACTTCCCTACAAGAATAATTTTTATTATTCGTAGAAATAATGACCTTGTTAGGCTGTTTTGTAAAGACTTCCTTGATTTTATCATATAAGTTAAACATAGCGTCTTTTTGAAAAAAATAGACCATGAAAGTCTATTTCCTAAGGAATAAAAAATGGAGTGTTAACCCACTTGCGTTTGTGCACCTTCCCACACGGCTTCATTTGCATTTGCTACTTGTTGATGAAAGAGGTCCCGTCCACCATAAATTATTTTTGTCGGGTTTTGCGCTGTTTTTTGATTGGCTTTGTTAAGCGCTGAATTTAAATCAGAGACAGAGGCAGCAAAAGCATTGCAACTGAGTAGTATGGTTCCTAAAAGAAGAGCAGGCTTTATCATCACGATGACCTCCTGTATGGCATAAACTGTAATAAATTTAAACACATTATACTAGATTATGAGAACGATGCAATAGGTTATTCCTTAGGTAGCCTATGCCTATATCGCAAATGGTCATTTATTTTTCCCTCCCCCTTACCCCTTCTCGTACTCAAAAATCGTGTTCTTTTTTGTTTCCCGGGACGGGAGGGGGAATCAGAGTAGAGAAATGACTTCAATTTGAGATACGTGTGTAGGCTAGAATGTTAGGGACGTATGTCATGATGCATGAGCGCTATAGCGCTATCTTTTTGTAATATGCCATGATTTTCCTGGTATAAAAGGCGCGGCTGATGCCCTAAGAGGCGTTTCCTCTCTTACAGATTTAGGTTTATCTTTTCCAAAAAAGAGAAGTGGCTGGGGTAACAATCTGCTTAGCGTACCGCAAAGATCTTTTGCGCCATGCTCTCCTAAGTTATTAGGAGCAAGGTAAGTGAAAACAATCATAAGGAGTGGTGAAGGAAGAGCTGCTTCGGGTTGATAATAATGTTGATACCATACTAATTTTTGTGCATCAGGAAAAGTCAGTGTTAACCATTGTGCAGATGTTAGTTTTTTTTCTTGTGACAAAGAATAGAGATGGCGGTCTGTCAATAGACGATCCGAGCGTTTTTGTTCCAGCAAAAGATGACAAGCTATTTTGCTTGAGGAACCATTTTGGGTTGCTTTAGAAAAAATGTCTTGCGCTAAATCAACCCACCCTCGCTGAGTAGAAGCTTGCAGCATGCGACTCAGATTATTTCTATAAAAAAGAAAATAAGCGCTCTCTTTACTTTTGCAGATAGCTAAATAAATATCTTGCGCTACATCTAACCAATCATGATGAGCTGCATAAAAAAATACATCTGAAGTAGAGTAAGGGAGATCGTTGTCTGTACCTCTAGTTTTATTATATTCATAGGCCATCCTGAATAAATCTTTCCAATCTTTGTGCAATGCTGTTGCCATCATAAAATGATGAAAGCTGCTTTCATCTATATTGACACGGATAGCAGCCAGATAGATCTTTTCTGCAATATCGCTTCTTTCGTATTCTGCACTGATGCTGATCATATGTTTATAAAAATTTTCATCGGCACGATGATGATGTGTCGCAAATTCATAAACAGATAGAGTTAAGTCTAGCCGGTTATTCTTTGCTGTAGCAGTGGCCATCACATAATGCATACGCGCATTATCAAGCCCTTGGGTGAGCGCATAATGATAAAGCTGATTTGCATAATTAATATATTTAAAATGACCTAATGCAGAAATGGCTTGCGTTATAATAAACCGATCAAAAGGTAAGCCCTCTTTTAACATGGCCTCTAATATTTTCTCTAATTGACTGATATCTGCTTTTTTTACCTGCTTAAGAAGAGCGCCGTATCGAATGTAATCTCGTTTTCTTCGTCTGAAAATACTTTTGTCCCAAATGACTGGTGGCATTTGATCCAGAATAGCTTGAAATGAGGGATATCTTTTATGGTCTGATGGGAAATGCTTAGAATGGGGTAACCGCATCATGTTATGGATTTTCCTTCTACTTATTCAACAAAATCAATTTCTGAAGTAGCTCGTGTGAGTTCAACTTGCTCGATTTGCCCAAAACGCTCGGTAATTTTTTTTGCAGAGGTATGGACTTGCTCAACATCCGTGTGGGCTTGTGCAATATGGCGAGCAAGATTATCCATGCGTTTTTGAAAGCGCTCGAAATCTGCTGCCAGCAGGTGTAAATGTTTTTGAATAATATGGACTTGCTGACGTGTTGCGGCGTCTTTTAAAACCGCACGGGCGGTGGTTAGGATGGCCATCATAGTAGTGGGTGACACAAGCCAGACTTTGGCGCGGTGGGCTATTTCAACCAGGTCAGGGTAATGCGCGTGGATTTCAGCGAAGATCGCCTCGGCGGGAATGAACATCACGGCGCCATCGGCTGTTTCACCTGGGATAATATATTTTTCTGCAATATCTTGAATATGTTTACGGATATCGATTCTAAATTGTTGCTCTGCTTGATGTCTATCCGCATCGCCCAAAGAAGAATCCATTAATAGACGAAAATTCTCGAGCGGGAATTTTGCATCGATAGCGATATGACCTGTAGGTTCTGGAAGCAACAAAATACAATCTGCCCGTTTACCATTGCTTAAGGTATATTGAAATGAACAATGTTGCTCTGGAATTACATTACGGATCAACGCCGATAATTGCACTTCACCAAAGGTACCGCGCGAGCGTTTATCACTTAAAATTTCTTGTAGGCTAACGACACTGCTGGAGAGCTCAGTAATTTTTTTCTGTGCGGCATCAATGAGCGCGAGGCGTTTAATGACATTGCCAAAGGTTTCTGTGGTTTTTTCAAAGCCTTCCGCCAGGCGTTTTTCAACTTGGTTGTTAATTTCTTTTAAACGCATATCGGTGGTAGTAGTAAGAGAGTCAACGCGTTTCCCCAGGTCTGCTGAATAGTGTGTCAAGGCTTCTTTTACCTGGGTACGGGTTTCTTGTATGCCTTTCTGTAAAGTGTCTTGTAAGATTTTTATCGCCAGAAGTAAGACGCCGATGACGCCGACTAGAATGGCGATGAGAAAGATTGCTGTTAGCATGTGTGTCCTGCTTTTAAGTAGATATTGCTTAGAATTTCCCTCTCCCGCAAAAAAGAGCAGCTTCTCCAACATAACACGAGGGCGGGAGAGGGAAATTCTAAGCAGTGTCTGCTTAAAAGCATAGTTTTATTTTTAGTTTAAGTGTTATTGCCATGTGAGTGTAGTGAGTACTTAGCGGCTGACTATGGTTTATCTTCCCCGTGTTCATCATCTACATTCTCAGTTGCTATATTATCTTCAACTATCACCGGTGCCCCAGGAATCTTGTGTTGCTCACTTGCCCAATCGCTCAAATCAATTAACTTGCAACGTGCTGAGCAAAATGGCCGGCTGCTATTTTCAGGTGTCCAGGTTCCTTTTTTCCCACAAGACGGACAACAGATCGGTTCTTTTTTAATAGCCATGGCTTTTCATCTCAAGAATTACAATGTGTCAGCCAAAACGGCAAGTGTTGCAGGTATTGCGTGGGTCGTTCTGCAATCGAGGGAGCAAAAAAGCGAACACTTAAAAAATGGCGTCCAATACTAATCTCTGGGTAAGCAGGCACAGTTAAAGGTATGCCCACCCGGATCAGGCGTAAATTGATTTGTGGATCTAATAGTTCTTGATAAAAACCATGGTCCGCTGTTTTTTGCTGTGATTTTGCGCCTTCACGTATCAGTTTTAAAATAAGAGAAGATGCAATCCGAATATTCTCAAACTCAGCTAGCCAGGTAACCAACGTAGCTTGCCGTATATTGACTGGCTGTTGTAACCAATAATGATACACGGGAATATCGAAACTACAGCCACCGCCTGGGCTCGCTAAATGTAAGCGTAAGTTATTGAGCAATTCAATTTCACGTAAAGGCTGTCCAATTTTTTTGCTGCTATCAATAAAACAGCGAGAAAGGTCATCTAATTGCTTCAGTATCGTGAGTAATTTTATTTGATCAATTTGCGGGGAATCTTGTAACCGCATTAATAGTGTCATTTGATGGTTAAGTTCTTTAGCCAGCTTGGCTTTTAAATCGGGTCGGTCTAGTAACTGCAACAAATTGATAATTAAAGTAATGGTATTGCGCGTATTGAGGATTGAAGCCTCTTTCATTTGGTGGTCAATTTGATAAAACAATTGCTCAAGGCGTAAGCAGACCCTGATGAGTTCATTGAGAGGTTGTTCATAGATAATTGTTTGGTTAGGATCAATCATTGCAAGTGATAACTACCTGAAAGATTGCATAACTATAACATAAATGAGCGAGGAAGAAATGTTTTTTCCTGGAATAGTTACTTTAATGCTTATTGTATTTTACATTCATCCTCCATTTGTGAATGGAAGATGAATGTAAATTTATATTTTTACTTTGGTCTTCTAAGTTTCATTGGTGCGTCAGCTCCCAATTTTTCTGAATGATCTTCTTGAGCCTCTTCGCCGTCCTCGAGATCCCCTTTGCTAGAAGACTTTACAAGCTGGGGGGGGGAGCTACTATGAGAATGACCAGCCTCTGCTTTCTTACCACTAAATAAAGTAGAAATAGAAGTAAGTACTGCAGCGCCATCTTGTTTTAACTGGTCGTATAGATTATCTCCTTTCCATAATTTATACAGAAGAACAGCAGCTAGGCAAGCCCAACCCATTGGATGACCAAACGCCAATAACCACCAGCCAGCAGCCTCTAGCCCTTTAACCAGGGGTTTTATTAAACCTGATGGTTTGCGCTTTGAATTTCGTATCCAGCTAATTACCTCTCCTAAGCAATCAAGTGTGTTAGTGATTGCGAGCCCGTAGCATCCAAGATTGAAAGATCCAAAGTGCAATGCTTGTAATCCATAATAGAACTCAGGAACACCTTTCGCTGCTTCCCACGCACCCCTAAGAAATAAATCTTTCCTGCTCATGCCCAGCGCCAGCATTTGCTCCTCAGAGTAGCGCCAAGCAAAAAGCATGTCTGTTAGACCGAGTGCAAATCTGCAGGCTCCATCCGTGACGGCTAATCCAGGTACAGCAACGCTTGAGAATTGATGAGCAAGTGTAGAGGCAAATGTAGAGCCACTTGTTAGTACATTCGCTGCTGCTACTCCCCCAGAAGCTACGGTACCAGCTAAAAGAATATTGTTTCCTGCATGTTGTACATCTGCAGATAAAGCATGGGAACCTTTTATAAGATTTAAAACTCTAGAACTAGACATATCACCATCTCCTTATTTTATAAAGTTTCAAGAAAGCATTTTCAGAGCAAAAGAGTATCATTCAACTAGAGTAAATAGCAAGTGTGGGGGCTAATCCCTCTGTCTATATTATATCTATGAAAAAAATATAGTAAGGCGAATGACGGTTTTTTTATCATGCATAAAGGGTAACGTAAAAAGAGGCGTGTCATTTTTAGCACTCAGGAATATTCGCAGCCAGTCCACCTAATGATGTCTCTTTATAAATAGACATCATATCCTTGCCCGTTTGTTTCATGGTAGCAATCACTTTATCGAGTGAAACATAATGCTGGCCATCGCCCAGCAGCGCAAGTCGTGCTGCATTGACTGCTTTGACTGCACCCATGGCATTGCGTTCAATGCAAGGAATTTGTACCAAGCCATTAATAGGATCGCATGTCATACCTAAATGGTGTTCCATGGCAATTTCAGCCGCATTTTCTATTTGATAAATAGTCCCACCTAACAAGGCAGTCAATGCTCCCGCTGCCATGGAGCAGGCCACACCCACTTCGCCTTGACAACCGACTTCAGCGCCGGAAATAGAAGCGCCTTTTTTGTAAAGAATTGCGATACTGCCTGCGACTAATAGGAAAGTGATCACATCAGTCGGTTTTGCTTGTGGATAAAAATCAAGATAGTAGTGCATGACAGCAGGAATAATGCCGGCAGCACCATTGGTGGGTGCTGTAACAACGCGACTGCCTGCGGCATTTTCTTCGTTAACGGCGATGGCATAAAGGTTTAACCACGTCATGCTATCGGTATATTCTTGCGAGGTGGGTCGGCCTTTTTGTTGTAATTTTTCGAGTATTTCTGGGGCGCGGCGTTTGACTTGTAAGCTGCCAGGTAAGGTGCCTGTTGTTTGGCAACCTTTGTCAATGCACTCGCGCATGACGGTGGCGATTTTAATTAAACAAGCTTCGACTTCTGTGGTAGGCCGGATGGCAGATTCGTTGGCTAGCATGATTGCCTGAATGGACAGATGTTGTTGTTCACAGTGGCTTAACAATTCTTTGGTGGTGGCAAAAGGGTAGGGTACGGTAGCTAATGGTGTTGAGGGAGGTTGTATTGTTTCCTTTTCATCTACAATAAAACCGCCGCCTATAGAATAATAAATGTCGCTGTTAATGACATGATTATCTTTAGTGTAAGCAGTATAACGCATGCCATTGGTATGCGCTGGCAATAAATCGTTAAAGTTGAAGACTAAATCCGCTGTGATGTGGAAGGGGATGTTGTGTTTACCTAGCAAGTTAATTTTTTGCTGTTGTATTATTTCTGTGGTTCTTGGTTGGATGATAGCAGGATCAATGGTGTCGGGTAAATTGCCTTCCAAGCCGCAGAGAATAGCGTTATCGGTGCCGTGGCCTTTTCCGGTGAAAGCAAGTGAACCGAAGAGTTCTATTTTAATACGATGGGTTTGCGTGAGTTGGTGGTTTATATCTAAAGTGGCAACGAATTTTCTAGCCGCTTTCATGGGGCCTACGGTGTGAGAACTGGAGGGTCCTATACCGATGGAAAATAAATCTAGGGCGCTGATAGTCATGATAGGTTCCTTATATTGATATTTTCTTAAGCAAGCACTGCTTAGCACTTCCCTCTCCCGCACTCTAAATCAGTTGTTCTATATTGCTGATAGGGGCGGGAGAGGGAAGTGCTAAGCAGTGCTTGCTTAAAAAAATACTCAGTTTAATTTAAATGCAATTGTTCTGGCTAAAAGCATCTCTCACTTGTCGCGTAGTAATGGTCTCTCCCATAAGGGTCGAAGCTACTATGCTGATAGTTACCCTGTTTTTAGCTATTCATTTTAACATGATAATGATAAAATCAGAGAAATTTTTTTTATCTATTATTTAAAATAAAATCAGGAGTGACCGTGTTTTCACATTACATTAAAGATCGCAGTATCCTAGCGGTACTTCTATTAGGCTTTTCTTCCGGATTACCTCTAGCCCTGACAGGTTCAACTTTACAAGCTTGGTTAACACAAGCCGGCGTGAGTGTAGTGGCAATTGGCGCTTTTTCTTTGGTGGGTGTGCCTTATGTCTGGAAAGTGTTATGGGCACCGGTACTGGATCGGTTTATTCCACCTTTATGGGGTAGGCGGCGAGGCTGGATACTCATTACACAATTAGGATTATGTATCGCTCTTTTTATACTGGCTCAGATGAATCCACAAGCGCAGCCCGCGTTGATTGGCGTACTGGCTTTGGTCATTGCCTTTATCTCTGCTTCGCAAGATATTGCTATTGATGCGTATCGTACAGATATATTACTGCCGGACGAACGTGGCTTGGGAGCAGCGGCTTATATTTTTTCTTATCGTATCGCTATGCTCATTTCAGGTGGTCTGGCATTAGTGTTTGCCGATCATTTTGGCTGGCGTATCACGTATGAAATCATGGCAATCTTGCTCGGTTTCTCCATTCTATCCACTTATTTTGCACCTGAAATTTCTGATTCAATCCAAGCGCCAAAGACATTTTTAGACGCTGTTATCAAACCGCTAGCCAATTTATTTAAGCGGGACAGAGTGATTGTGATTATGTTGTTCATTCTATTTTATAAATTTGGCGATGCACTTGCTTTAGCGTTGATGAGTAATTTCTTATTAAAAGGGATTGGTTTTTCCTTAACAACAGTCGGTGTAGCGCATAAGACATTTGGTTTGTTTGCAACGATTATCGGTGCTTTTGTTGGGGGCGCCTTACTGACACGGTTGAGCTTGTTCCGGGCTTTGCTCTTGTTTGGTGTTTTACAGGCATTTTCCAATTTGATGTTTATGTTTTTGGCCCTGGCAGGGAAAAGTTATTCCCTGATGGTGACTTCTATTTTTATTGAAGCCTTTTGCAGTGGTATGGGTACAGCCGCTTTTGTAGCTTTTTTGATGGCGCTGTGTGATCACCATTATACAGCCACACAGTTTGCCTGTTTATCTGGGATAGCGGCAATGGGTCGCGTGTTCATAGGTCCTGTTGCTGGGCTCATGGCCTTACATTTAGGTTGGGTCAGTTACTTTGGCTGGTCGTTTATTTTATCATTTCCTGGGATCTTCTTGCTATTTGCATTGCGCAATCGAGTGAGGTTGAATGCAGAAAAGATTGTTTAGCAGCAAACTATTTTTATGCGTTGTCAGCTTATGTTGGCTGACAACGGTTGCCTGGGCTGAAGTGCTAAGCGAGCCAGGAAGTAATGATGTTCATCTGGATAAATCCAAAGTTGTTGCTGAGCAAGTTGAACTATCAAAAAATAGATATACACAAGCTAAAATCGAATTAGTTAATTTACAAAAGCAGCAAGATAAACAAATTGCTACCTTGTCTGCGGATAATGTCAATAAGCAATGGCTTGACTGGGCTAAAGTCGATATTGATGCTGCTAAATCAAATCTGGATGGTATAGAGATTGAGCTGACTGAATCACAGCAAACTATTAATCTGATAGAGAAAGATATCCAGGAACAGGAAGAGCAGATCAATGCTCTTAATGTCTTTGGTTTGAAAATTGCTCGTAATGCCGTGCCTGATTTAAATAACTTGCGTACTCAGCTTGCTTATCAAAAGACAGTGTTACAACTCGAGAAATCACACCTGGATTATTTGCAGAAATTACAAAAAATAGCTGAAAAAATTTTACAACTCTATAATGTGAAATATGTGCGCATAGAATCACTGCTTAAATCACGCACGATGATGCAATTGAAAGAGCGTCAGGCAAAATCTGAAATTGATTACCAACAGCAACAATCCGTTTGGCTACAACGTTTGACAGGGTTGTATGCAGAGCTGGCGAAAATTGATCGCTCTAAGGCTCCAGGTAAGCTTATATATGCAACATTAGAAAATCAGATTTTCTATGCCAATGAAAATGTCAATTTCATGTATTTGCAAATGCTAATTGCGCGTTATCAGGATGAAATTCAACAATTAAAAGTTTCTATTTCGCGTAGTACTTCAATTACCTTTTTAAATAAAGTAAGTGATCAGGCGCAAGCGTTAAATAGACAATTTACTCGCGTACAAAGCTTGTTAGAAGCACGTATTGCTATTTTAGAAAAACGCAAGCAATTTCAGGTGCAGAGTAAATCAGTAGACTCTTTGTATATTACTCATCTTGCTGATTTGGAAAATCAATATAAAGCCGCCATTATTAATGTGAATAATTTAAATCAAATGCTCGTTACCTTTCGTGTTACTTTAGATCAGGCGGTAAAGCAAGAATTGTCTGCACGTCAAGGATTGCTAGGGTTTGGTGCAAAAACGTGGCTGGACTTATGTAGTCAGATTTTGCTCGTTCCCACTTTCACTTTCCAAATGGTTAAAAGCCTTATGCAATTGGTAATTAATGCATTGCATGCGGCGAGTTTGGTTTGGTGGTCTTTATTATGTTTATTTGAGGCTGTGTGGATTGGCTTATTTTATTTTTTTAATCGGTTGTCAGCGAGATTACTATTAGGCATTCCGGATCATGCACTGGGGCATATTAGTCTTAAATGGCTGAGTATTAAATTACTGCATCGTCATTTACTGGATATGGCAGTGCTGGGGAATATTTTTTGGTTTTTTACTTTTTGTCGTATTCCGTTACAGAGCTTTAATTTTATTATTTACGTGGGTTTAGTATGGTTGTTTTTTAAAGCAGCAATCATGGTGGCGCGGCTTTGTCTGGTAGAAACAGTGCATGATAGTGCTGGCCATGATGTGCGTTTGTATCATCGTTTGAAATGGACTTTATTACTGGGTGGTGCTGTGACTGCATTGACGGTTTTTTTATATCAATTACCACTGCTTGAAGTACAGGATTTCTTTTATAGATTATTTTTGCTTTTTCTAGTTATTGTTTCGATCTTTTTGCTAAGAGCACGCCACGTATTTTTGGGTTTAATTTTGCCGCATATTGATGAACAGCGTACCTATTTTAGACGAGTTGTGCGTTTGTTAGCTGTGCTAGTGCCGTTGGTGCTACTTATTAATTCTACCATAGGTTTTTTTGGCTTTATTAATTTTGTACTTTCAGTTTATTGGTATGAGGGTATTTTTCTTATCGTGCTGGCAGGTTATTTATTGATCAGAGGGTTGTTGGGTGATGCGATGGAGTATTTTTCGCACCTATTAATACGTCATGTGACTAATGGGTGGTTATGGACAGAAGCGTTTCTAAAGCCTATTGATAAGATATTGCGAATTGTGCTGTTTCTTGCTGCATGGGTTGTACTATTCTTTTTGTTTGGTTGGGATAGACAGTCGTTCGTTGTTGCGCGCTTGAATAAATTAATGCATTCCCATTTATTTGATATGTTAAATACTAGCATTACCCCCGTGAGTGTGTTGGAGTTGCTGATCATTATTTCATTATTGTATTGGACAGCACGCTGGACGCGGGAATTTGTTTATCGGTTTTTACTATCACGTACTAAAGATCTAGGGGTACGCAATAGTATTGCTATCCTGAGTCAATATACCATGATTGTCGTAGGTATATTAATTGGCTTACGTATATTAGGTATTGATTTGCGAGCATTGACAGTCGTCGCTGGCGCGTTTGCTTTTGGTATTGGTTTGGGGTTGCGTGATTTAGCTAATAATTTTGCGTGTGGATTCTTATTATTGTTTGAGCGCCCATTGCGAGTGGGGGATACGGTTGAAATTAATGGTCAGGAAGGCGACGTGATGCATATTGGTGGGCGTGCAGTGACGATTCGTACTTTTGATCATATGGAATTTGTTGTGCCAAATACAGAAATTTTCACTAAGACATTTATTAACTGGACAGCAAAAGATTATATTGTACGTTCAGTGGTGGCGATCAAGGTGAATCGTCTTGATGATCCACATGAGGTACAAACATTAATTTATAAGACATTAGCTAATCATAAAGATGTTTTAAGTGATCCTGTGCCTGAGGTTTTCTTAAAGGAATTGGCAGGCGATTTAATTGAATTTGAAGTGCGGTATTATATAAATTTACGTCAGGTAAGATCACGTGTGTGTGCACGTTCGGATGTGTTGATGGCGATCTGGGATGCGTTTAAGCAACAGGGGATTCAGCCGCCGTATCCGCATCATGAGGTGCATATTCAGTCTTAATGGAGAAGCATCTATTGCTGTAATAGCTTCTCTCACCAGGAGAGAGCCTATATATACTTTTGCTTTTTCCCATCTTGATAAGCAATCACCGTCCCGGTGACTGTCTTATCATCTTTATTTAGATTAATCACTGCATCACCACCCATTGCAGCGGCAAGAGCACGCATTGCATCATGGATATAGGCTTCTTGGCGTTTTATGCCGCTTAGGTTGTATTTTGAAATAGTGGCTAGTCCAAGAATAGTATAAGGAGCTGGGAGTGGTTGTTTTTTGGTATACACTGCTACCGTAAGAGGATTTTTTAATTTAATAGCGGCCTGTTTAGTTGTGGCAGGAGTTGCATTCTGTGTTTTTGTTGCTTGGTCGCTACTACCCGCTGTGCTACAGGCAGATAAAAACAAGCCTGTGTAAATGGCGGTAAGCAGGTATAATGTTCGCATAGCAATGTCCTTTTGCGTGCTTAAAAGATTGTTCAATGTCATTATAGTAGCGCAGAAAATGAAAGCAGCACAAGAGGCAGGTTTTTTATAGGATAGGTAGATAGTCAATGACAAATTTTCTTGAAATTGCGCGGCGTGACTTATTAGATCCGGCAGGTTTGACAGATAGCCAATTACAAAATGTCTTGGGCACAGTATTAGGCAATACCATTGATAATGCGGATTTATATTTTCAATCTTCTTGCTCGGAAGCTTGGGTTTTGGAAGATGGCATTATTAAAGGGGGAAGCTACAATATTGACCGCGGAGTGGGTGTGCGGGCGATGAGTGGAGAAAAAACCGGTTTTGCTTATTCCGATGATATTTTGATGCCCGCTTTAGAACAGGCAGCCCATGCAGCTCGTAGTATTAGCCAGCAAGGAGGCCAGCAAGCAGTATCTACTTATCAATGGACCCAAGGTCATGCACTCTATTTGCCGGTTAACCCACTCAATTCTATTAATGAAAATGATAAAGTTGCCCTGTTGCAGCGGCTGGATCGCTATGCTCGTCAGCAAGACCCGCGGGTGATACAGGTCAATGTAAGCTTAGCAGCAGAGTATGACACAGTGTTGGTGATGGCAAGTGACGGCCACCTTGCGGCAGACGTGCGACCACTAGTGCGTTTGAATGTGAGTGTCGTTGTAGAGCAAGGTGGGCGGCGTGAGCAAGGCTATGCGGGTGGCGGTGGGCGTTACGATTATTTATATTTTCTTGAAAGTGATCGTGCAGAAGGTTATGCACGTGAAGCGGTGCGACAAGCATTGGTTAATCTTGAAGCGATTGCTGCGCCTGCGGGCATGATGCCAGTGGTGTTAGCGCCGGGTTGGCCAGGTGTATTATTGCATGAAGCAGTAGGCCATGGTCTGGAAGGTGATTTCAATCGTAAAGGTTCTTCTGCTTTCAGTGGTCGCATGGGTCAGCAAGTTGCATCGTCAGTTTGCACTGTAGTGGATGATGGCACTTTAGCCAATCGTCGTGGCTCATTGAATATAGACGATGAAGGAACGCCAACACAATGCACGGTACTCATTGAGCATGGTATTTTGCGCAACTATATCCAGGATAAACGCAATGCACGTTTAATGGGAATGCAATCTACAGGCAATGGTCGTAGAGAATCTTATGCGCATATGCCGATGCCGCGTATGACAAATACCTATATGTTGGCTGGGCAATCGACACCGGAAGAAATTATTGCTTCAGTTAAAAAAGGTATTTACGCTGTTAATTTTGCGGGTGGGCAAGTCGATATTACATCGGGTAAATTTGTTTTTTCCGCGAGTGAAGCCTATTTGATTGAAGAGGGTAAAATTACGCGGCCGGTGAAAGGCGCAACTCTAGTAGGTAATGGGCCAGAAGTGATGAGCAAGATTTCGATGGTTGGCAATGATTTGCAGCTGGATTCAGGGATTGGGATTTGTGGGAAAGATGGACAGAGTGTGCCTGTTGGCGTAGGCCAGCCGACGTTGAAAATCGATTCGTTGACGGTGGGTGGGACGGCTGAATAGATTAGTGGAGTGATATTTTTGTTTTTCCGTGTACAATTACGCTTCGTCAAAATATTCTTACGGGGAATTATATGAAAAGACTTTATCAATTAACGAGTTTGTTTATTTTATTCATGGGCTTAGTGGGACTTTCAAGGGTCTATGCTGAAACCAATAAGTTTGTGTGCCCTTTGCCAACCGAAATTCAATTAGTCAACTTAACTTCTCCTGCTACCTGGATAGGACCACCTGTTGCTACTTCACGCTTAGGTGAAGTGGGTGTAGGTGTGGGTGGGCAGGGAGCAGGTGAGTTTATTGCCGCTGAGCCTTTAACAGATGGTAACGATCAGGGATGGGTATGTATTTATAGAACATCAGTGAACTCCTTACATACTTACGAAGAGAGTATCAGAAAGACAGCAGAATTAGTAATAGGGTCAACAAATCCATTGCTAAAAAAGAAATGCCTAGCGCGCTTGGACAAAGAATTTAAACGAATAGAAGAGACAAGGCAACCTTTTCTGAAGAAATATGCAGGCCAATCAGTTGGATTTTTGCGTTATCACTTAAAGAAGGATCTGAGAACACCATCTGTAATAGATCAGCCCCCTGCTTTAAAATAGGAAAAATAATCTTTTTATTAAGGAAAGCGGGCAGCGATTGCTGCCCGCTATATTTAAGACGTAAGTATTTTCTTCGTAGATATCTTACACTACTCCGCATCAACCACATTTTTTAAATACCGGAACAATTCTCTATCAGGCCCTTCTTTCTTTTTAGCGTTGCGTATTAATTGCCTTAACTGTTGTCTATCTGCGTGTGGAAATAGTAGCAAGAATTCTTGTAGTGCTTGGTCATCTTCGCTTACCAACTTATCTCGCCAACGCTCAATTTGATGAAACTGGGCTTTGCTCTGTTGACTCTTAAGTGTCAGCTTGTCTATAGCTGCTTGAATAGGTGTAATATCTTCAATTTCACGCATCAAACGACCGATATATTGTAGTTGTCGTCGTTTGGCTTCATTACTGCTAAAGGAACGCGCTGCTGTTATAGCCTCTAACAGTACGCTGTCTAAAGGTATTTTTGACAATTGTGCCGCTGACAAGGTTACCAATGCTTCTCCCATTTTTTGCAGAGCAATCATTTGGCGTTTACGTTTTGATTTGCTGTCGTGTAGCGGCACACTGTCTTGCATTTTAAGCTAGCTTATTGTTGCGCAGCTGGAGCTGGCTGTTTAGCTGGGCTTTTATGGTGCTTATGCGCGCAATTTTTGCAATGGCATTGACGATGACCTTTCTTAGCAGCAGGTTTAGCTGCAGATGCTGGGTCATTAGCTGCCTGGTCATTGCCGGTCATTTGTTGCATAGCGGCATCCTGGTTTCCTGCTGCTTCATCTGCTGCAAATGCAACAGGTGCTGCAATAACGGAAGCGCTAATTAATAGAGCGATAAATTTTTTCATGTTTGCTTTTCTCCAATGTTAATGTGAAGGCGATTAGGATACTATAAATTTCTTGGAATGAATACGAGAGAAATAGCATGAATAGGGGTGATTTGATCCAGGCAGGTTTTACTGCAACGCAGTTAAAGACACTGGTAATGGAAGTTTTAGATGAAGCGATGCAGCAAGGTGCTTCCAGTGCGGAGGTTGATGTAGGAGCTAATAAGGGCTTCTCTGTCACTGCTCGTAAAGGAGAAGTAGAGTCGGTAGAATATCATCAAGATAAAGCGATTGATATTACAGTCTATTTTGGCAAACGCACTGGATCTTCCAGTCTTTCTGATTTTAGGCCAGAGGCAATACGTTTGGCTGTTCAAGCAGCTTGTAACATTGCTCGCTTTACTGATGAAGATCAATACGCAGGGCTTGCTGATAAAAATTTACTCGCTTTTAATTATCCGTCATTAGATTTAGCTTATCCATGGTCAATGACAGTGGAGCAAGCCATTGCAATGGCTAAAGCTTGTGAAGCGACTGCACTTGCTTATGATAAGCGTATTACCAACTCAGATGGTGTCAGTATTTCAACCATGGAAGCATGGAATGTCTATGGCAATACAGAAGGTTTTATTGGTATCTTTCCCGTGACGCGTCATGAAATGAGCTGCATGTTAATTGCGTCTCAGGGTGATGAGATGCAAAGAGATTATAGTTATACCATCGCTTGTGATCCCCAATTACTGATATCGGCTTCCCAGATTGCTGAAGAGGCTGCTGCGCGCACAGTGCGTCGTTTGAATGCACGCTGTTTAACGACGCGTCGTGTGCCTATTATTTTTGCAGCTGAGGAAGCGCGTGGTTTATTAGGTCATTTCATGGCGGCCATCACTGGTAGCCATTTGTATCGCAAAACCTCTTTTTTATTGGATCAGTTAGGTAAACCGATTTTTCCATCTCATATCTCAATTGAGGAGCATCCCCATTTGGCGAAAGGGCTAGGCAGCGCCCCTTTTGATGATGATGGCGTAGCGACACGCCCAAATATATTTATCAAAGAGGGTATTTTACAAAGCTATTGTCTGGGTATTTATGCTGCCAGAAAATTAGGTTTGCAAACGACAGGTAATGCGGATGGTGCGCATAATGTATCTATTACGACGGGTAAAAAAGAGTTGCCAGCTTTATTAAAAACAATGGGCACTGGATTATTAGTGACTGAATTAATGGGGCAAGGTATTAATTTAGTGACTGGAGATTATTCACGTGGGGCGACAGGTTTTTGGGTGGAGAATGGAGAAATTCAATATCCAGTAGAAGAAATCACTATTGCTGGTAATTTGCGGGAGATGTATAAAAATCTGGTTGAGGTGGGGAGTGATATTGATGTGCGTGGTAATATCAGGACAGGGTCGATTTTGCTGGAAGAGATGATGGTAGCGGGGAATTAAGTATTTTTCGCTAGCAAAAAAGCAAGGGCAAGGCAGAGCATCTACGGAGAAGTAGCTACTCACGGCTGCTTAGTACTTCCCTCTCCCGCCTATCAATGATGCTAGAAAAATTGATTCCGAGTGCGGGAGAGGGAAGTGCTAAGCAGGAGTGAGTAGTTACTTTAAAATAATGACGCTTTTATCCAGAAGAAAATCGATAATGCGCTTAATATACCTACACTGCTTCCTTCGGCAATGCTCTGCGCTGAAGTGAACGGAAAGGGGGGCGCTGCAGGCGACTAGTTGCCAGGGATGGCAACTTTAACGACATGGATGTTGTGTTTGGAGCCAGCAGTGCCCCCCTTTCCGTTCACTTCAGCGCAGTCTCTGCCTTACCCTTTGCTTTTCGCTAGCAAAAAACCAAACTGTAAAACTAAGCCTTATCACAAATCACTCCGCTTCCCCAAACCGATTATTCACCAAATTAACAATTGCTTCACGTGCCTCCAATTCATCCGCACCTGAAATAATTAAATCAAGTATGAGACCTTTAGTTAACCCTAATAAAATAACAGCCATAATACTTTTGCAATCAGCTAACTGATCCAGATGCTCGAGCTGAATTTTACTTTCAAACTGAGAAGCTGTTGCCACGAGCTTAGCAGCAGCTCGTGTATGTAAACCCAGCTTATTTTGGATGGTGATTTTTTCACGTATCATATTTTTATAGGGTTTTTAATGGTGATCTGTTAATTTTTCTTTATATTTGGTGATTTGTACCAGTAGCTTATCTATTAATTTATCAATGGCGCTGTACATGTCAACATCATCTGCTTTTGCGTGTAATTCTGTACCAGTGAGATGTGCTGTAGCTTCTGCAGAATGCAAGAGTTTATCAACATGAAAGGTAATGTAAACATGAGTAATTTGTTGCGAACGATGCATCAAACGTTCAAATTTTTCCTGAGTAAATGTCTTTAGCGCCGGGGTGACTTCTATGTTGCGGCCAGTAAAATGTAGTTGCATGGTTATGCTGCTCCTTATTTATAAAATTATAGATTAAAATCTTCGCCTAAATAAACTGTACGGACTTGTTTATTTGTCAAAATAGTTTTAGGTGTGCCTTCGCAAATAATTTCACCCTGGTTAACAATATAAGCACGCTGGCAAATATCCAGCGTTTCTCGCACGTTATGATCCGTAATCAGTACGCCTATATTACGGCTACATAAATGCGTAATAATTTGTTTGACATCAATCACTGAGATTGGATCAATTCCAGCAAAAGGTTCGTCCAGTAAAATAAACTTGGGTTCAGTGGCAAGTGCGCGAGCAATTTCTACACGGCGTCGTTCCCCGCCAGATAAACTGATGCCTAATGTGTCGCGGATATATTCAATATTAAACTCTTGTAAGAGTCGATCAAGAATAGCATGACGCTGTGTTTTAGTCAGATTATCACGTAATTCTAAAATGGCCATGATATTGTCGGCGACACTTAATTTGCGAAATATCGAAGCTTCCTGGGGTAAATATCCCATACCTAGTTTAGCACGTGCATGCACTGGTAAATTTGTGATGTCTTGATCGTCTAAAATAATAACGCCTTGTGTGCAGCGAACCAAGCCTACGATCATATAAAAGGATGTGGTTTTGCCAGCGCCATTGGGGCCTAGTAAGCCAACAATTTCACCACGAGTGACTTGTAATGAGACATTCTTCACGACAGTGCGGGATTTGTATTGTTTGCTAATTTGGTCGACGCGTAATGTATTCATCATTTCAATTGATTAGGTTCAATAACAATAGTGGCCCGACCATTTTTGGACGGGGGAGCTGTGACAATTTGGTCTTTCATATTATAGATGATGAGTGGACCATGGAAACTATTTTCTTTTTGCGTGATGACGACATCTTGCTCCAGGATAACAATAGAGGTAGGTGGATAAAATTTAATGACCTTGGCTTTTGCATTTAACGTAGGGTCGCCTATTTTTGGCACCGTAGTATATTCTGCAAGTTTTTTGATTCCTGTGGCAATGGCAGCAGTCATTTTATGCTGTTTATTTTTTTGCGTCACTAAACGATCCGCTGTCAAATGGGAAGTGCCTTGGTCTACTTTAACATTCCCTTCGTAAGTGTCGATGCCTGTTTTATAGTTAAATATCGAAGAGTCTGCAACAATATTAAAAGGTTGCTCCCGATCTTCAGGCAGTGCAAAAGTGGATGTAGGCATTAATAATAAAAAAATAATGTTAAGAAGCGCTCGGCACATATTCCCCCCGTGCCTGTGACAGCAATTGAACAGTGCCATCATTCAGATTAGCTAACATGCCTAACCCATGAATAGTGGTATCAGGCTGTATCAGGGTGACATTATCATTTGTTTGCGCAATTTGTTTGTCAGGAAAAACAGTGAGTGTTGTCGTTGTCATTGTGGTGGTGGGATTGGCGATATCACTCATATGATGAATTACCACGTTATCCCAAAAGTATATTTGGTCTAAACCTTGAGTTGCTTTTGCATAATTTGAATTAATATGCCATGGTTCAGGTGATTGTCTGTACATCGTAATATGGGGTGTTTCGATGTCTGTGGTATCGTTATCTGTGTAGTGAACCATCTTGGGCGCTTCCACTTTAAGTGTAAGGTTTCCCTCTTTATTGATAATGGTTGCTACTACATTTTCCATAAACGCATCAGGACGATGAGCTGTATCAGCAAAGGTGGTTTCTGAGTGCTTCGAGATAAAAATAGACCAGCAACTCAGGCCTAGAGTCAGAATAATTAAAAAGCTGATGGCAGAGTTTTTTAATGACAGCACGACGGTTACCTTAAGTAAAAGTCAATGATAGTTTGGTAAGTGCCTTGTGCTTGCATAATAAAATCACAGATTTCACGTACAGCGCCGTTGCCGCCTTTGTTTTTAGTTGTCCAGTGCACATATTGCTGCATGATTTTGGGTGCATTAGCGACAGTGATGGCAAGTCCTGCTCGGCTGAGGATAGGAAGGTCAGGTAAATCATCACCTGCATAAGCGATTTGCTGATCTGTTAAGTGTAATTGTTGTTTTAAGTCTTCATAAGCTACTCGCTTATCTACTTGCATCTGGTAAACATGTGTGATGCCCAAGTCTTCCATACGACGTTTAATGGCAGGGGATTTACAGGCGGTAATAATAGCCACTTCGACGCCTGTTTGCCGCAGGTGCTTCATACCTTGCCCATCATGAACATGAAAATGTTTTAATTCAATACCATTCTGGCTATAAGACATGTCGCCTGCTGTGAGCACGCCGTCCACGTCAAAGGTAACCAACCGAATTTTTTTTGCTTTCTCAATCAAGGCATCCATTATATTACTCCAGCACGTAAAATATCATGTAAGTGAATAACGCCAATAGGGTGGTTTTCTTCATTGGTCACGACGAGAGAAGTAATTTTATAGGTCTCCATGATATGCAGCGCTTCGGCAGCCAATATTCCAGCTTGAATGACTTTAGGCTTTTTTGTCATAACTTGGTGAATATAAGTGTTGTGAATATCTGCATTATTATCGAATGCGCGACGTATATCGCCATCGGTAAAAATACCGGCTAATTGATTATCTTCATGCACGATGGTTGTGACGCCTAATTTTTTCTGGGTCATTTCTACTAGCGCAGTTTTGAGCAAAGCATCATAATTGACCTTGGGAATGGCGTTGCCAGTATGCATAAGCTCATCCACACGTAGCAGTAATTTCCTGCCTAAGGTGCCACCTGGGTGAGATCTTGCAAAGTCTTCTGCTGTGAACCCGCGTTTTTCTAATAAAGAAATAGCTAAGGCATCACCCATCACGAGGGCGGCGGTAGTGCTGGAAGTGGGTGCAAGCCCTAAAGGGCAGGCTTCTTTAGCTACGCTGACATCTATGTTCACGGTAGCCGCTTTAGCCAGAGTTGATTGCGAGTTGCCTGTGAGAGTTATCAGTACAAGGTCAAGTCGTTTAATAAAAGGGAGGATCGCAAGGATCTCTTCCGTTTCGCCTGAGTTTGAGAGTATTAATACAGCATCTTTGGGCGTAATCATGCCAAAATCGCCGTGTTTTGCTTCTCCTGGATGGATGAAAAAGGCGGGGCTACCTGTGCTTGCAAAAGTAGCTGCAATCTTTTTTCCTATATGACCTGATTTGCCCATACCCATAACGATGATGCGACCCTCACAAGCCAGCAGCTTCAGGCAGGCAGAGGCAAAGGTATGATCAATGCGATCAATGAGAGCATGAATAGTGCTGGTTTCAGCCTCAATAACAGCACGGCCCAGGGCGCATATTTTTTCGATTTCCTGCATAAATATAGATTACCTTGCGGATGACAACGTGGCATTTTACCACTTTATTAGGAAAATTTGTAATTACTTACCCTATTACTTAGTCATAATAGTAAAAATGTAGCTATTTACTCCTTCTTTTGCCTTTCTTGTCCTGGCTGTTTGGTATTGATAGTGATGCAAAAATTTTTACTAAGAGTGCTATAGTTGCTATACTCCGCTGTAATGAGTCTGGATAATGGTTTTTATGAATAATCTGGTTGAGATTAATAAGTTAGCTTTCCAGCGTAATAGTCGAGCTATTTTCAAAGATGTCGATATTTTTATCCCGCAGGGCAAAGTAACGGCTATTATGGGGCCTAGTGGTACTGGCAAGACAACTTTATTACGTTTGATTGGCGGTCAGCTGATACCGGCTAAGGGCAGTATAAAAGTGGCAGGGCAAGAAGTCCCGAAGTTAAGCCGGCATGCTTTATATAATTTGCGTAAACGGATGGGAATGCTGTTTCAAACAGGCGGCTTGTTTACTCATTTGACTGTTTTTGAAAATGTGGCTTTTCCATTACGTGAGCACACTAAATTATCAAACAGCATGATTCGTAGTCTGGTATTGATGAAATTAGAGATGGTTGGTCTGCGTGGAGCAAGGAATTTGATGCCCAGTGAGTTATCGGGTGGAATGGGGCGGCGAGTTGCATTGGCACGCGCAATTGCTTTAGATCCTGAGTTGATTATGTATGATGAACCTTTTTCAGGGCAGGACCCTATTTCAATGGGGGTGCTAGTTAAACTGATTCGTACTTTAAACGATGCTTTAGGGCTTACTACAGTGATTGTTTCTCACGATGTGCAAGAAACCCTCAGTATTTCAGATTATGCTTATGTTATCTCGGATGGCGGTATTATTGGTAAAGGTACAGCAGATTCTATTAATAATAATCAATCACCTCAATTACAACAATTCTTACAGGGGTTACCCGATGGCCCTGTTCCATTTCATTATCCTGGCAATTCTCTGGAGCGTGACCTAATGAGTGAAAATATGCATGCTTAATCACGTTGCAGAGTTGGGACAGCTTGGACTGGATGTACTTAGAAAATACGGTAGAGCGGGTATTTTATTATACCGCGCTGTCTTTCGTGTACCGAATATTCGCAAAGGGTTTCCTTTAGTAGTACAGCAGATTTACGCTGAAGGCGTGCTTTCTTTATTGATTATTGTGGTTTCAGCTTTATTTATTGGCATGGTGGTTGCTTTGCAGGGATATCATACCTTGTCAAAATTTGGTGCTGCACAACAATTGGGGCCGCTGGTCGCGCTCAGCGTAGCACGGGAGTTGGGCCCGGTGGTGACCGCACTGTTATTTGCAGGTCGAGCGGGATCCGCTTTAGCAGCTGAAATCGGTTTAATGAAAGCGACTGACCAGTTATCCAGTATGGAGATGATGGCGGTTGATCCTTTGCAACGCGTAATTGCGCCACGTTTTTGGGGTGGCTTTATTTCAATGCCCTTGTTAGCGATTATTTTTAATATAGTCGCGATTTATGGTGCTTATTTAGTGGGGGTCAAGTGGTTAGGGATGGATGCGGGCGCATTTTGGTCTAATATGCAATCGGCTGTCGATTTTCGCTTGGATATATTAAATGGCATTTACAAGAGCGTGGTGTTTGGTGTAGTGGTAACATGGATAGCATTATATCAGGGGTATGATGCAGTACCTACTTCAGCGGGCATTGCAAATGCCACAACACGGACAGTGGTTTATTCGTCGTTGGCTGTTCTGGGACTGGATTTTGTATTAACAGCGATGATGATTGGAGGGTGGTGATGTTATCGCAGCGGGTAATTGAAACAGTAGTGGGTTTGTTCTTACTGGCAGCTATTTTAGCGTTAGTTGCTTTAGCTTTTAAAGTCAGTGGCTTAACCACGTTTTTTAAACAAGAAGGTTATGATATTACGGCGGCGTTTGATGATATAGGACAGCTTAAGGTAAGAGGTTCTGTTAAAATTGGTGGAGTGACAGTGGGTGAAGTGACGGATATTAAGATAGACCCCGCATCATTCAAAGCTGTTGTCACTATGAGAATTAACTCAGCTGTCAATGATATCCCTACCGATTCATCTGCCAGTATCTTAACAGCAGGTTTATTGGGTGATAACTATATAGCTATTACTCCTATGTATAGCAAAGATTTCTTAAAAAATGGCGGTGAGATACCAGAGACTCATTCAGCTATGATTTTAGAAAAGTTAATCGGACAATTTTTATTTAGTATTGGCCATCCTGGCGAGAAAAACACAGAAGAAGATAAGGGGGCAAAGAAATGAGGAAAGCAATCACTACGCTATTCATTTTGTTTGGTTTAATGTTAGGTAACATACAGATTGCTGCTGCAAATAGCAGTGATCCAGTGGGTATGGTGCAAGCATTGGCAGATGAAATGATTGCTAGTTTAAAAGCACATAAAACAACTTTAAAAAGTAATCCAGCATTAGTGTACTCGTTGGCTTATAAAATTGTTATTCCACATGCAGATTTGGATGAAATGTCGCAGCGAGTGCTTCCACCGCAAACCTGGAATAACGCATCTTCTAGTCAGCGCGTACAGTTTGAGAAGGAATTTACAAATTTGCTGGTGCATACGTATGCTTCCGCTTTAGCAGATTATACAGATCAAACCATTCGTTTTTTCCCTGTGCGTGGTAGTATCGCGGGCAAAAATAATATGACAGTGAATAGTCAAATCGTGCGTTCAGATGGTCCGCCAGTGGCTGTTAGCTACCGACTGCATTTGAAAGGCTCTGAATGGAAGTTATATGACATGTCTGTTGAAGGTGTTAGTCTCTTGCAAAGTTTTCAGGAGCAGTTCCGTCAGAAATTATCACAGGGCAATATGGATCAGTTACTGCAAGATCTTAAAAGCCATAATATGCAAAAACCTAGGCGGTAATAAATGAAAGCTCTTGCCGCGATTATAGATGAAAATAAGCGGTTGACAGTTTCAGGCGTGCTGAATTTTGAGACGGTCGTGACTTTATGGAAACAGAGTTTGTTGTTATTGGCGAAATATCCTCATGTGGATATTGATTTATCTAAAGTCACTGCATCAAATAGTGCGGGTCTGGCATTATTAGTGGAGTGGCTTAAATACGGTAAACAGGAAAATAAAGCCATTACCTTCAGCGGGATGCCGCCACAACTGCAATCCATTGCGAAAGTGGCGGGAATTGATTTAATTCTAAGTAGTACTTGATTAGGAAAATAGCATTTTTAAGTGCGATTGCCCTGCTTAAATAAGTTGCTTCGCTTTAGCAGCTACCAATGGCTCCAACTTCAATAGGTTCTGGTCGTTTTATTGCCGAGTGTGCTGCCGTCCATTGTTCAAGATTAACAAACTCATAACCATCGCTTTTGATTGCTTTGATCAAGCGTTCTAATTCACGGGTATTATACTGATATTTTCCTGTTCTATTACTGACTGAAATATCTAATAAGAGATCATGAATAAAAAAAGATGCCCATACATCTCGCAATACTGTATAACGTTTCGCATCCTTAATAATATCATCAACAGTTCGTTTGGTAACAACCTGGTCGCTTAAAACGGTTTGGATATTTCCTAAATCTTCTGGAATGATACGCTGTCCATAATAATCGCCGTAGATTGGGTAAGGAAATAATTGGTGTAGCTTAGCATTGCCAAAAGTCATTACCTGCAAATTAGCCAGTGCAGCAAGTCGCTCTTGATTTGTCTTGTCATTAACTATTCCCTGATCATAAGTTAAATTAATGGGTAATGAGGCAAGATGACATATTTTACTTACTTTATAATTCCCGCGAATGATATTCCAGGCAAATACCTGGCCAAATATCGTATTATCTAATGCAGATGCACGATAATGGGCCGGCATCCAGGCAGCAATTTTGAAACCAGCCTCTTGCACTAATTGAACGCCTTTTGTTAAGCGTTGCAACACATAAGGAACCGAATCTTCTGCAATAGGTCCTGCGGTTGATTTATCCCAAAACTCAAAATCATCTCCGGTTATGCCGCTAAATGGATTTTTCTTTTGGTTATATTGATGTGTCACGCTATGTAAAATAAAACTGGCACCTTGTTTTTTCTCATATTTTAATGCATTGATAAAAAGTGGGGCATTTTCCATAGAAATAGAGTAAGGAGCATTGCTTATTTTAAAGGGGTCTACATAAATAGGAATTAAAGAGATTGCGAAATGCACATTTAATTTGGCAAACATATTTGCAAGAACGGTCATCTTAACTAAAGACTGCTTGGGACTCACGTCTTCATAGCGCACTAATGCATATCTTTTCCCATTATCCTGGGGCTTTTCATGCAAAATATCAAATAAGATATCGGTAAATATAAAATAACGGTCTCCTTCACAAATAAAAGCAAAAGGATTATCTGCAATATACCAATGATTGAAGTTTTTTATAATATAGGGTGTACGTGCTTTACTCATTGTAAAATATGCCCAGGCGATCACTTGCTTTTCTGCTGCTTTATTTAATAGCTTTAGCAGGGCTATGTCATAATCTACCGAATAATGCTCTTTAAATCCGGCTGCATCAGCAGGTGATTTATCATATTTACATCTTTCAAATACTTCCCCTTTATAGGTAAAGTAATTATAAATTCCAGGACGACCCTGCCTGTCTGTTTTTTTCCAGTCAGGAGAAAATAAATCAATGAACGCAGCAGACCATATTGTTTCTAAGTTTTTCTGCGTCAATTGCCATAAGTTGTAACCGATCCAGACAACTGTTTTTCTGGTATTGGCAAAATCATTTAGAAAATCTTGGGGTAAAGTATTATTATAATAAGTTCCTAAATAAAAACTGGCCTCGCATCGCTCGAGTTGTCCTTTCTGATAAAGCTCAATAGGGATAATATATTGTTGAATGGTAGGGAAATGAGCTAATAGATTTTGTAGGCCAATTGCATATAATCGTCCTTGATAATAAGCGGGATCACTTGTTGTTGGTGCGTGATCGTAATAAATCTGTACGCATTTTGTGACGGGGGTTTTTTTAAAAAGAGAGTTAAGGCTTACTAAAACTAAAATAATAAACAGCAGCAAAAAAAAGCGTTTTCTCATTTTTCCCTCTCCCGCCCATTAATGATACTAGAAAAACTGATTTTGAGTGCGGGAGGGGGCAGTTCAGCACGAGTGAGTAGTTTACGGCTCTGCATTAATGACTAAAAACACAGCCCCAGGCCCTCGTAGTACATTCAGTAATAAGCGATTTTTCGCACCGGCTACCACTTTATTCAACTCTGTTATATCGTTCACTTTTTTCTTGTTAGCAGAAATAATGACATCACCTGGATGGAGATCAGATTGCCATGCATTGCTATCTTCTTCGACGGAGACGACTAATACACCTTTAATGTCGCCATGTTGTGGGTCAAATTGTGTAAAGTCCTTTAGCCCAACACCATAAAGTAAAGGATTCATTTGCACACTGACTTCTCGGCTTTTCTTTGGATCCCAGATCATTGAAGTTACTGTCATTGCTTTATTGTCGCGTAAAATATGGATGATGGCATTGGAGCCTACTCGTAAGAAACTAATATCATTGACTACATCATTTGCATTTTTGACATCTTCATTATTAATGCTAGTAATGATATCACCTACTTGTAACCCTGCTTTGGCAGCGGGAGAGTTAGGTAAAATAAGTGTGATAACAGCGCCTTTTGAAGTGGACAGATCAAAAGAGGTTGCTAAATCAGGCGTGATATCTTGTACGCCAACACCGAGAGAGCCACGTTTTACATTGCCAAATTCCAACAGTTGTTGCATGACACTTTTGGCCATATTCACGGGAATGGCTAAGCCTATTCCTGTGCCACCGTGCTGTGATGAAAGTACAATGGCCGTATTAATGCCGATGAGTTCGCCATTGGTATTGATTAATGCGCCACCGGAATTGCCAGGATTGATTGCTGCATCAGTCTGAATGAAATTTTCGAGTGACTCAATACCGAGTGCGCTGCGTTTCAAGCCGCTGATAATACCTGATGTCACTGTTTGACCAATGCCAAAAGGGTTGCCAATGGCAAAAACGGGATCACCTACTTCCAGGTTATTGGAATTACCTAGTGCAATATCAGTCAAGTTTTTAGCTTGAATTTGCAGGAGAGCGACGTCAGATGGGTTATCTATGCCTAATAATTTAGCGGTGTAATGTCTGCCATCACTTAAAGTCACTGCAATTTGTTGTGCATCGCGTACCGCATGCGCATTGGTGAGGATGTAACCTTTTTTAGCATTAACAATCACGCCTGAAGCGGTAGAAACCACCTTATCTGGAATTTCTCCATTCACTACGCCAGGCAGTTGGTTTTCTTTCTGTAGTCGGAGGAAAGTATCAAAATCCAGTATTTTAATTTGAGCTTTAATATTGACGACAGTAGGTGTTACTTTTTGTAACATGCTAGCTGAAGTATTATTTCGGGTAGGTGGTGGACTTGCAAAGCAAACTGTATTGATTAACCAGCCAATAAAAAGAAACGATATAATTGCCTTTAGCCCATTTCTATTTGTCATGGCGATACCTCAGATAGAATCAAGCTATTGTATATATTAATAACAATATTGTCTAACGGTATATTATTCTAATTTTGTGATATTCAAGACTACTCGCGTTTCTATTTATGACTTCTGGTGGGATTTTCAGATTTCAATTCTCGGTTGTTATCAGTTTTTTGTTTGGGATGACTGCCTGCAGTGGGTTCTTTAGATGCAAGAGGTGGAATGAGATGTGAAAGAAAAGAGGAAAAAGAATAAGATTCTGCTTTTTCTTCTTTAGGAAGGGGTGAAGATGACTTTGCAACAGGAGATTGTGTATGTGATACAACAGATACCAAAGAGGAAAGCACGGATGTTTGGCTATTTTCATTTCTTTGCTCTGTAACAGGTTGCGGTGTTGCTTTTTCTTCTGCTTCTGGAATGGTAGCACCAAGACCCGCTGACTGTTGCACAAAATTCATTATTTCTGCTCTGCCAACTGTTAAAGCAAGTAAGCCTGCTCCTCCAAGTCCGACTAGAGGTAGTACGGGTAGTGCCACACTTGCTGCTATCATAGCGATAGTGCCTAAGGGTAGTAAACTCATACTGAGTACAGTTAAAAATCCCCATGCGACATCACTTTTGCATTGGTTGTATTCTTCTTCCAGCCTGTGACGTGTTTCTACGTCTTCTACGGGTGTGTTTAAGTAAGCAGATCTGGCTGCTATAGCTGGAATGACTGTATTTTTAATCCAACTCATTGCTGTTAATCCGGCTGCAACCCATCCTGCTGCTGCTAACAATGCCGGGATACCGGTTGCAGCGGCAAATAGAGCTAATCCTATAAATGCTATATTGAGTGCTTGGTAGACATATTTCATAGGACCTGTTGTTTCTTTTGCTAACTGACTTAGACCATTAAAAAAATTCGCCAGTGGTGGAAATACAGTTTGTATTACTTTGTTGATTCCTCTCGCTATTGCCGGTACAAAACCCATTGCTTTGAATAAGTATTCAAAATTTTTGGCATATCGCGTGATAAACGTTTCTTTTTTTCTAGGTGTAGTCATGTTATTCCCCTTGAGAAGGTGAACAGGCTTCTCAATTAAGTATAGGCAAGGAATGTAATAACAGGGGCAATTGAAGTATAATCTATTGATTATATGTGATATTTAAACGACAACGGGGGTTTTTCACCGTTCTATTGCTTGAGTTAAGTTGTTAAATCAGGCGGGATAGGCGGGATAGGCGGGGTAGAGTAGCGCTTAGTTACTTATCCAGATCAGTGTAGCCATAGCTCCAATAACCTTCCCATCGCGCCGATAAGAGAAAAAACGAGTTTGATCTGAATAGGTGCAATAATGACCGCCGAAAATGCCAGTGATGCCCAGCTTTGCTAACTGTAAGCGTGCTATAGCATAGAGATCGAGCAACCAGCGTGCATTCACTGAGGGAATAAAAGCATTCACGGTCGCTGGATCTTTTTCCAGGAATTTTTGACGTACTTCATCACCTACTTCATAGCAGGGTTGGCTAATAGCAGGACCGAGCCAGGCGAGAATATCGGCTCCTGGCAGATTCAATGCTTGGATGGTTTTGGTTATGATACCGTTTTCCAAACCTCGCCAGCCAGCATGAATAGCAGCAACAGTTGTTCCTTGGCGATGAGTTAGCAAGATAGGCAAGCAATCTGCTGTGGAAATAAGACAGACTTGATTATGTTCGCTGGTAAAAATAGCATCTGCTTCTTTTCCCTGATTATCCGGTAAAGCTGGAACAGCAATATTGCTATGGGTTTGTTTAATTCTAATGGGTCTATGAGCCAGCTGCAGAAGTTGTATTAAACGGTCAGAATCAATTTTGTCATGTTTACTTGCAGGACTCACCCCGCTACGACGTAAGGTAGTGTATGCTTTAATTTGGGATGGAGCAGGCCAGTCAGGTTTAATAAAATCTTGTGTCATTGGAGTGACTCTGCATCTCTTTTTAATATGTCAATGAGTTCACACATATCTTCCGGTAAAGGTGCTTGCCAGGTCAAGGATTTTTGCGTAACAGGGTGTATTAAACCTAACTCATAGGCGTGTAATGCCTGGCGTTTGAATTGACGAAGTTTTTGCACGAGTTCAGGCGTTGCGCCTTTAGGTAACTGCAAGCGTCCACCATAAGTTTGATCGCCAAGGACGGGGTGTTCGGCATAAGCCATATGTACCCGTATTTGATGAGTTCGCCCTGTTTCAAGCTGTACTTTGATGCGAGTGTGTGCGCGGTAGCGTTCGATTACTCTGTAATGTGTGATGGCTGATTTACCCGTCTCAATGACTGTCATGGATTTACGTTTGACTGGATGGCGACCAATGGGTTGGTCAATACAGCCACCACTCGTGAGGACACCAAAAACAATGGCTTGATAAATGCGCGTAATAGTACGTGCTTTAAGTTGTTTGGTTAAGCTCATCAGAGCAGCTTGGGTTTTGGCAATAACAAGTAAACCTGAAGTGTCTTTATCTAAACGATGCAAAATGCCAGCACGAGGTAATTGTTGTAGTACAGGGGCATGATGCAGCAAAGCATTTAATAATGTATTGCTCATATGGCCTGCAGCAGGGTGTACCACCATGCCAACGGGTTTATTGAGGACTAATAAAGACTCATCTTCATAAATAATATCAAGTGCAATAGCTTGTGCATCCCAGATTGGCTGAGGTTTCAGCATGGCGCAAAGTGTAATCGTTTCGCCGCCTAGCACTGAGTGACGTGCTTTTGCAGGTTTGCCATCCAGAGTGATTTCAGCATTTTTGACCCAAGCTTGAATTTGGGTGCGTGAATAATCCGGTAGTAACTTTGCCAGTGCCTGGTCAAGGCGCATTCCTCCCAAGTGGTCGGGAATAATGATTGTTTGCTGAATTTTCATAAGTGCGTGGATAATGCCACAAATTGACGGTACAATGCACGCCATTGTTTTATTGCAGCATGGAATTTTACTAAATGAAACTCATGAAATACCTTAGTGTTACCGTAATGGTGCTATCATTTGCTTTGTTAAATGCTTGTTCTTCAGTGACAGATCCAGCAGAAACCTATAAAAATGAAACAGCACAGCAAATTTTTCAACGTGGCGAAACAGCGTTGCGTGATCATGGCTATCAAGAAGCTATTAAGCGTTTTGAAGCGTTGGAGGTGCAATATCCATTTGGACGTGATACTGAAATAGCACAGCTGCATCTTATTTATGCTTATTATATGACCAGCGATTACGCCTTGGCAGAAGCAGCAGCAGACCGGTTCATTCATGCTCATCCTACCAGTTTACATGTAGATTATGCTTATTTTATGCGTGGCCAGGCTAATTATTTCCAAAACATGGGTGTTTTTGAACGGGTATTTGCAGTTGATTTGGCGACGCGTGATTTGGCGCAAATTAAGAAATCATATGCGGATTTTGCACAAGTGGTCAAATTATTCCCTAATAGTCGTTATGCGCCTGCTGCCCATCAATATATGATTTATCTGCGTAACACACTGGCAGATCATGAGTTAGAGGTGGCTCAGTATTACTTTAATATGAAGGCTTATGTTGCTGCTGCTAATCGAGCTAGCTTAGTGATAAGACATTATCAGGGTGCTCCGGCTATACCCAAAGCACTGGTGATTATGGTGAGGTCATATCGTGCGCTGCATCTTAAGCAAAATGAAACAGAAGCATTGACGGTGTTGCAGTATAACTATCCAAACTCGAATTATGTTGCGGAAGCATTAGAGTTATGAGGTAGAGGCTCTACGCTGAAGTAAACGGGAATGGGGGGCACTGCTAGCTCCAAAACACAACGTCCATGTCGTTAGAGTTGCCATCCCTGGCAACTAGTCGCCTGCAGTGCCCTCCATTCCCGTTTACTTCAGCGTAGAGCCTCTACGGAGAAATAGTGTAGATATATTAAGGACAGATTTAATTTTCTCCTTGACTAACGCTATGGTGTCTCTTGAAAAATAGAACCTTATCGGGACAAACATTGCAAAGCGATAGAGGTATTAAATTGAGGTAATAATGCTTTTATCCAGAAGAAAATCGATGGTGCACTTAATATATCTACACTCTTTCCTCTGGCAATATTCTGCACCGAAATGAAGGGAGGTTAAGGTCAACTGCAGGCGATTAGTTGCCAGGGATGGCAACTTTAACGACATGGATGTTGTGTTTGGGGCTAGGAGTTGACCCTGACCTCCCTTCACTTTGGTGCAGCCTCTGCCTTATTCTTTGCTTTTCGCAGCAAAAAATTCCGGTCACTCTTTAAACCCCGATGTTATCGGATATCGCCTATCTCTACCAAATGCCCTATGATTAATCCGAATCCCTATAGGAGCCTGTCGCCGTTTATATTCGCTTCTATGTATCAAAGCAACAACATGTTCAACTGTTTCTAACTCAAATCCTTGTGCAACAATTTCAGCTACGCCCAACTCTTTATCCAGATAAAGTTCCAAAATTTTATCTAAAATTGAATAGGCTGGTAAACTATCTTCATCTTTTTGATTAGGTGCTAATTCAGCTGTAGGAGCACGGTTAATAATACGTTGCGGGATGATCTGTTGAATTTGATTGCGATGGTTAGCCAAACGATAGACTACTGTTTTTGGCACATCTTTCAATAGGGCTAGACCACCTACCATATCACCATATAAAGTTGCATAACCCACAGCGACTTCACTGCGATTACTAGTAGAGAGTACAATATGTCCTGTTTGGTTAGAAATAGCCATGAGAATGATGCCACGACAGCGTGCTTGCATATTCTGCTGTGTGATACCCGTTTCTTCCGTCAGTAAAGTGGATGTTAAACTCGTTTGCAAGGAGGTAAGAGTAGGTTCAATAGAAATAATTTCATGAGCGACATTGAGCTTGTTCACCAGTATGAGAGCATCCTCCATGCTTATCTCTGCTGTGTAGCGTGAAGGCATCAAGATTGCTTTAACTTTATTTTTACCAAGTGCATCAACTGCTATTGCTAGTGTGAGGGCGGAGTCAATGCCACCTGATACACCCACCAACACGCCAGGGAAATGGTTTTTTTGCACATAATCACGTAATCCTGTGATGAGTGCCTGGTAAATTTGTTCTTCCTTGCTGGGTAAGATAATAGTGGGGGTGGCTATCATTTTGACATGCGTACTCATCATTTCAATGTCGATAGGCAATAATACTTCATTGAAAAATCCCGCATGCTGGCAAATTTTTCCGGAGGAGTCGACGACCATTGATCCACCATCAAATACCAACTCATCTTGACCACCTACACAATTGGTATAGACGATAGGTACGTTATTGGTGCTGCAACGTTTGGTGAGCATCAGCAAGCGTTCTTCATGTTTATTGATTTCATAAGGTGAAGCATTGGGAGCTAAAATAAGATGCGCACCCTGTTTGACTGCTTGCTTGACAGGAAAGTCAAACCAGAGGTCTTCGCAAATTATAATGCCGACGGGGACGCCGGCTATGGGCACTACACAAGTTGTTGCGCCGGGCGTAAAATAACGGTCTTCATCGAATACGCCATAATTGGGCAAATGCTGTTTGGCATAACGACCCAGAATAGCTCCATTATGGATGACAGAACAGGCATTAAATAATCCTTGTTCTGTAGCATAGGGATGCCCTACAACACAATAAATATCCTGTACTTGTTCTTTAAATTCATACAAGCTTTCTGTTGCTGCATTGAGAAAAGTTTTGCGTAATAATAAATCCTCTGGTGGGTAACCAGTGATGCTGAGTTCAGGAAATACAATAATATCTGCAGACAATTCATCGCGAGCTGATTTGGCAGCGCCAATCAGTTTGGCTAAATTACCCTGAATATCACCAACCAAGAGATCCAGTTGTGCCAAAACAATGCGTAGTTTTTTAGACATTCAGTTTCCTGTTAATCTAATGGGATATCGCCTATCTGAGTCAAGAAACAGGCCATCCATTTTTGTTGTCGTAATCTGTAATTCATAAGTATTATATCTGGTTTTATAGTAATCGACGATGGTGCCAGCCACATTTGTTTGATCATAAATATCAGCTCCGCGTTGTGGCGTTAGTTGCGTATTGGCAGTAGTGTGCCACAGTTGATTTTTTACTTTTCCACGGTAATGCATACGTGCAATAATTTCTTGTCCCGTATAACAACCTTTATCAAAACTGATCGCATTTAACTTTGGTAAGTTGATTTCATGAGGTAAGAATTTCTCACTTGTTTCGGGATAAATACAAGGAATATTTGCCTTAAAATCAAGATGCTTCCAAATCTCTGGCGTTGCATATTGATTCTCGATAACCAGTTTTTTCCATAATAGAGACAAAGGAGTAAATTGACCAAAAATTTCAAAGCGCCCAGCGAGTTTTAAAATAAGTAACTCGTTTGACTGTACTATTTCATCCGTCTTTTCAGGCACGACAGAAAAGTAATTGTGTAGCTGATTGCCACAATAACCTATACAAGTGAACTGGTTACTCGCATCACTTAAAGTGACTTTAAAAAAAACAGCATATTTTTTAAATGCCGCCAGTGCAAGTGGTATCATGGAGTATGGCATTTGTAAGTAATAGCGTTCTTGATTATAAAATAAACGAAATAAGCTAATAATGCGGCCTTGAGGATTGCAGTGTGCAGCCAAGTGTGTTTGTGTAGGTGATATTTTCTCCAGATTGCAAGTTAATTGTCCTTGTAGGAATTTTTTTGCATCTACACCTTCTACACACAACAAACCTAGATCAGGCAAATCGACAATACAGCTTTCAGTTAATTCATAAGAATTTGGGGTGTAGCTGTTCATAAAATCTTGCCATTGCTTTTGCATACTACTATGATCATTCCACAAGAATAATAAAGAATATACCCGAGGGGTATATACTATGTCGAATAGCTACTTGCTAGCAATAGAGGCTACGGGTACATGCCCAAATGAGAGGGGATGGGTTATGAAAAAGAAAGCTGCGTTGATTTTGCTTGATTTGCAGAATGATTTTTGCGCTGGTGGTCCTTTAGAGGTTCCCGATGCTGATGCTGTTATCCCATTGGTCAATCAATTGCAAAAACACTTTGAGTTAGTGGTTGCAGCCAATGATTGGCACCCACAAGATCACATCAGTTTTGCTGCCAATCATCCGGGGTACGAAGTAGGTGATGTGCTAGAGCTTGATGATATTCATCAAATTTTATGGAAAACACACGGTGTGCAAAATACCAAAGGCGCTGAGTTTCACCCAGGGCTTGATACGGCGCAAATTAAAAAAGTGTTTTTTAAGGGGTATGAGCAGTATATTGATAGTTATAGTGCTTTTTATGACATGGCTAATTTGCGTGCGACAGGGTTGGGTGACTATCTGGCGCGACAAGGAATGCATGAAATTTATATTTTGGGAGTAGCGACCGAGTATTGTGTAAAATATTCATGCTTCGATGCACTGAGATTAGGCTTTAAGGTGCATGTGATTAAGGATGCTTGTCGAGGGGTAAGAGAGGATGATGTTACAACTGCATTGAAAGAGATGAAGGAGGAAGGTGTCAAGATTGTTAAATCGCAGAGTATATTAAAGTAAGTAGTTGCAAATGAGTATCTATTCAGTACTGCAAATACTGAAATTATAATACCTCAAACTCGTTCAATTGAATAATTTTCAAAAAGATAATCAACCCAAAGGCTACTCAATTGCTCTTGCAAACGATTTTGGGTTTGTCTTTCATCCATATTATCAAAATCAATTAATTCTAATGGTTGCTCTGGCCAGGAGCATGCAAACACTGCTTTAGTGCGTTGTCCCGTTGCCGGATCAATTTGCCATTGCAAACATTGTGCGCATACGCCCTTTAGCATACATTGCATCGTGCTGTAAACTGACCCTACAATCCGTGGTTCCTTAATTAAAAATTCTTTCAAAGAAGTTTTCCTCGCCTCTTGAAAGCGGCGTAATAAATCTGTGTTACCAATAATATAAATTCGATCTACATCAGTTAAAGGAATTTCTGGGCGCAGTTTTTTGGGGTCACATTTTCCGTGAGCATAACGTAATAATATGGCCAGAGCATCTCCTGTGGCGGAATAATCTTGTGCTCGCTGTGCAATAATAGGTTCACCCTGTAAAGTTGACCAAATGATCAAATCAGCCGCTTTTTCCAATTCTTCTTGGCAATACACTTCTTCTTTCGTTTTAAAATTTCCAAGATAAATGACTTTATTACCGGCATGGCGTAAGGCAGTACCATAACTATTTAGTAAAGCAATACTTAATTGATTACCAATAATTAAAACAGTTTCATGCTCATGCGAAATTTTTGCGCGAATACCCGTTGGGCCCATCAGTGAGACAGGATCACCTGCACGAAAGGTAGCGCAGAGTTTAGAGCTTGCACCTGTTTCAATAACAATAAATTTTAAGGTGCCTGTTTGTTTATGCGCATTGGCAGCAATCAATGCTAATGGCTCAATCTGCAATGAAGTGCTATCAATATGCGGCGCATAGGTTTCATAATTCTGTAAACGATAAAATTGTCCTGGTTGAAAATGTTTTGCTGCCAAAGGTGCCTGTATAGTTAATTCAATCACATTTTCTGTGCGACGTTCGATGTGAGTGATCTCTGTTTTGAATAAATGTGCCATGTGTTGAGCAAAAATGCGGTATTCTTCTTTGTTACCTAATTTACCTAATTGTGTTTTTAATGCGGCTACAATTTTAGGATAAGTTCGCATACCAGAAGCAATGGCTTTTACCACGCTACCATGAAACACAGGGTGTGTGTCGCCAATTAAACTTACGCGGTAATGATCCTTATGATAAGAAGTAAATGGGCCAAAATCAGGGTCTTTAATATGTTCCACGCCGTGCGAGACGGTTAATTGTCCATCCACATCTTCATAATGCTGGTATTGTAAACCCAAACGTGTAAACGTGCCGCGGTGTTCAAATTCATAAGCGATATTGGGCTGTGTTCCTGTGGCAACAAAAATAGCACGTGCAGGAATGCGTATTTCTTCCAGGGTTGCTTCCCATTCATCTGTATTCTTGCGTAAACGTCGATGGCACGCCAATGTCTCTACATGGCCATGTTGATTAAGGTCCACAGCAGCAGGTTCGAGTGCTTCCAGGTAATAAACACCTTCTTCTAGTGCTTTGGCTAATTCTTCATGATTGTTAATATAGGCGGGTGATTCTTGCATCGAACGACGGTAGACGATAGTGACACCGCCCCATTGGCGAATAAGGTTAATAAAATTCGGTTTTTCATGCGCGATTTTTGCACGCTCACGTTCATGACGTACTGCTTTGCCATGCGCTATAAATTCTTCCAAAATTTCTAATGAGGCAGCATCAAGTTGCTTTAATACTTCTTCTTCGCCACGGACTGTGACTAATTTTTCATAGCGGGACAATGTTTTTTCCACTTGAGTAATATAATAAGCTTGCACTTCTGTTGCTGTATCAACGCCTGTTAAACCACCGCCAATGATCACAGCGGGTAAACGCACTTGTAAATTAGTGAGGCTTGCTTTTTTAGCGGCATTGCCGAGTTGCAAAGCCATAAGAAAATCATTGGCTTGACGCATGCCGGGTGCCAGACTGCCTGGAATAGGCAGTGCCTTGGGTAAGCCTGCACCCACAGCGACTACGAAGTGATCAAACCCCATTGCCCATGCGTCATCAATCGTAACAGTGCCGCCAAAACGTGTGCTGCCAAATACTTGAAAATACGGCTTACGCAATAAGCTAAGATAAATTAATTTTAGAAAATTTTTGTCCCAGCGCACGGTGATACCGTATTCTGCTACGCCACCAAAGCCAGCCATCAAGCGCTCATCTAAAGACTCCCGCAAATCATCAAAGTGGTAAATGGGTTCTTGTATAAAATTTTCTGGTAAAGGTTCAATTTTCAAGCCATCAAAACCAACGACAGCAAAACCTTCAAGTAAAAGATGGTGAGCAAGTGTAAAGCCTGCCGGCCCCATACCAGCTATCATGACTTTTAAGCCATTGTAAGGTTGCATGATCCATTGTTTTTGGCGTAATGGATTCCAGCGGGTCAGTAAATCATAAATTTCAACGCCCCACGGTAAGTGCAGCACATCTGTTAAAATTCGTGTTTCTGCTTGTGGAATATTCACAGGTTCTTGTTTTTGATAAATACAGGCTTTCATGCAGTCGTTGCAAATGCGATGACCTGTAGCAGGGCACATGGGATTATCTACCATGATCATGGCTAATGCGGCCAGGGTGTGGCCGTCTCGCTTTAATAGGTGCATTTCTGAAATTTTTTCTTCCAAAGGACAGCCAGTCAGGATGGTGTCTAATGGGTTTTTCTTTAAGCCTTGGCTTGGGTCCCCTTTTTTGACTGGGAAGCCTTTGGAGCAAAAATCACCGTCATGATCGTGGCAATAAATACAGTAATTCACTTCATCTTGTACTTCGCGTGCCGTCATACGCGGATCAGTGAGTTTAAAGCCATCGCGTAAGCGTAATTTAGCTTCGGGCGCGGCAAGGCGTTCGAGTTTGTCATGCACGACAGGAACATGCGCTACTAAATTTTCATAATCAATACGTTCAGGAATGCGAAAACTGGTCCACTGTTTGACAATAGCTTTCGCTTCCGGAGTGGTTAGAGCGTGGATACACCATTGGGTCAATTTCTCTATGTCATCTGTAAATTGTGCCGGGTAGGTAATGTATTGCGTAGCTAGCAAGCTGATGGCAAGTTCCAAGTCATCTGTCTGTAGGGGGGATTTTTTTAATTGTTCACTTAACCAATAATTTAAAGTTTGAAAGTCAGGTAAATTCTCAGTGTGCAGCAATTGTTTTTTTGCCCGTCGTAGGATGAAGAATTTTTTAAATGCGGCTACCGGGTTGTTTGCCAAGGTTTGTGCTTGTGTGATATTAGCAGCTTCTTCAATATTAAATAATTCAGCCAGAAAAGTGTCTAAGAAAATGGCGCAGTCTATTAATAATTGACTGATGACTTGTGGAGTGAGTGTTGCCGTCTCTTGCCGATACGCTAATAGATCATCATGCAGGACTGGGCTGAATTGTCGCAACTTTACTAAAAACTGTTGCTCAAGACGAAATAGGCCATCGGCATGGAATAATTCCGTAAAGGTGAAGCCGTTTAATTTGAGTGCTGATTTGCGCATGGGTGAGTGTCTGCAAAAAGATGATTGGAATTATAGAGGATTTAGCGTGGAGAAGTTAGTTTTTTAGTAACTATCATGAGGAATTACTTAATACCTCTAAGGTTAGACCATTAGAAGAGGCTATTCTAAGCAAGTGCTAAATAGATATCTATCCTTTAAGTATGTTACATGTAAAAAACCAAATATTACAAATAGTTATATTCGCCAGAAAATCTCATTTTATGCACTATACTTAATTTATGTAATAAGCTCTTTAAATGGAGGAATAACGTCATGTTGAGAAAACCAAAAAAAGATGAAGGTGATTTAGCTAATATATTAGAAGATAAGGCAAGGCAATTAGAAAAATTTATGCAGCTGGATAGTGACATGCCGGCATTGCGTGAGTCGCTGACAGAGAAAGAGATGAAGGAGCTTCAGGATATTCTAAAGAGCGTGGGTTCGCAAGCTGCGCCGTTAGAAATTTTATTAGATAGAGGAATTAAAGATTTAGAAGGTCATGGAATGCAATTCAATCAAGAAACGCAAAAGATGGAAAATATTTTCGCAAAACACTCTACTGATAAAGTGATAGACGGAGTGTCAATAACGGATAAAAGTACATTTTCTCCTGAAGAAAATTTTGGGGAAGTCATTAAAAGAGCATTTGGTCTGGATTGGAAAAAAGATACTGATGCTGTACAAGCAGATGGGACAACAACAAGAGGGATAAGTGGGATGGTCAGGCAACAAGCATGTTGTGAGATGGTTCAACAGTATGAAAAAGATATGAAAGAAAATAAGGAGGTTGAAACTGAATTTTTACGTGATGTGATAGGCTTAAGAACTAAGCATAATGCTATACTTGGTGCAGCTACTGACACATTAGATTTTCTCGCTACATCAGTTGACGAAAAACAAGCTGAAAAAAATAGAGAGACAGCTAAAATGTCAGCAGGAGGGCAATTAGCATCAGTTATTACTAGCCTAAGAGAAGCAGCAGACAGTGTGCGTAAAATGAATGATTATAGTCATTTAATGACTGCTAGAGAATTTCAATCAGTAAGTAGGGTGCTGCATTTTAGACGACCTGAAATTTTAAAGCAAATTGATCATCAGTTAAGAATCTTGCAGGAACCACCTCCTACTAAATTGATGTTTTGGAAAAAACAGGTTCCTCTATCGAGTGATCAACGCTCAGCACACCTTGAAACATTAAAGAGCCTTGTGGAAGAGGCTAAGATAAGTCCAGATGTTGATGCAAGACGAAAAGCAGGGTTAGAGAAACTGCTTCCTCAAGTTGATTATGCAATACAAAAGACTCTGAGTGTACAAATGCAGGAAAAGCAGCGGCGTCAGGAAAAGCTCGTTTCTCTGAAGGAGCCTGCACCTAAGAGTCAGTCAGCCCATCTTAGGTAAGAGAATATCTTTAATTTATTGATATCTATTCAGTGTATCTGCTTAGCATAGTCTCTCTCCTTGTGCTATCGTGTCTCTTGAATATCTCTATTTCGCCCATATAATCCAACCATCTCTTTCAATAAACAATTCCTAGGAGCATATACAGCAATGACTACCCCTCAACCCGAAAAACTGCACTTCCAAGCCGAAGTGAAGCAATTATTAAACATCGTTGTTCACTCTCTTTACAGTAACAAAGAGATCTTCCTCCGCGAATTGATCTCCAATGCTTCTGACGCCGCCGACAAACTGCGCTTCGAAGCGCTCTCTGCTCCAGCGCTCTATGAAGCCGACGCTGAACTTAAAATCCACGTTAGCTTTGATGAAAAAGCCCGTACCATCACCATTAGCGACAATGGTATCGGTATGAGCCGGGATGAAGTGGTTGAAAACCTGGGAACGATTGCAAAATCAGGTACGCGTGATTTTCTGGCGCGGTTGACCGGCGACCAAAAGAAAGACTCTCACCTGGTTGGTCAATTCGGTGTTGGCTTCTACTCTTCCTTCATTATCGCTGACAAAGTCACTGTCAATACTCGTCGTGCAGGTTTAACTCAAGAACAGGGCGTGTCCTGGGAATCAAATGGGGAAGGTGATTACATAATTACCCACATCGAAAAATCGACTCGCGGTACAGACATTATCTTGCACGTCAAAGAAGGCGAGGATGAATTTCTCAATGATTGGCGCTTACGCAGTATTATCACCAAATATTCCGATCATATTAATCTGCCAATCCTGATGCATAAAATGGTTGCTGCTGATGAAAAAGAATCTATAAAAACAGCAGCAGAGTGGGAAGTGGCAAACCGTGCGACTGCTTTATGGGTGCTACCTAAAAATTCTATCACTGATGAGCAATATAAAGAACAGTACAAGCATATTGCGCATGATTTTGCAGATCCTTTGGTATGGGCTCATAATCAGGTTGAAGGTGGTAACCTGGATTATATCAGTTTACTTTACATTCCCTCCCAAGCGCCTTTTGATCTTTGGCAACACCAACAGCAACGCGGTTTAAAATTGTATGTGCAGCGTATCTTTATCATGGATAAGGTTGAGCAATTTATGCCGAATTATTTGCGTTTTATACGCGGTGTAGTGGATACAAATGCATTACCGCTCAATATTTCTCGAGAAATTTTGCAAGATAATCCGACGATGACTAAGTTACGAAATGCCTTAGTCAAGCGTGTGTTAGATATGTTAGATAAACTGGCAAAAGACGAGCCCGAAAAATATGCCACTTTCTGGAGTCAGTTTGGTAATGCACTCAAAGAAGGCCCTGCAGAAGATTTTGCGAATCGGGGACGTATTGCTAAATTACTGCGGTTTTCTACAACGCATACGGACTTACCAGCGCAGACGGTTTCGTTGGAAGAGTATGTTAGCCGTATGAAAACGGAACAAAAGAAAATTTATTATATGACGGCTGAAACATTTAATGCGGCAAAAGCCAGCCCGCATTTGGAAATTTTCCGTAAAAATAAAATAGAAGTATTATTGCTATCGGATAAGATTGATGAATGGTTAGTGGGGCATTTAGCTGAATTTGAAGGGAAACCATTGCAATCTGTGGCTAAAGGTGATGTCAATTTAGATGAAATAAGCGGAGAAGCAGATAAAGCAGTTAGAGAAGAGCAGAAAAAACAGGAAGAACAGCTGAAAGAAGAATTTGGTGGGATTATTCAGCGTGTGAAAGAAGTGTTGGGTGATCAAGTTAAAGAAGTGCGTATTTCACATCGCTTGACGAGTTCGCCTTCTTGTCTAGTGGCTGATGAAAACGATATGGGGATGCAGTTGCAAAGATTATTAAAAGCAGCAGGGCAAGAGGTAGCAGAGATCAAGCCTATTTTTGAATTGAACCCGGAACATCAGTTGGTGCGGTTCTTGCGGGATGAAAAAGATTTAGAACGGTTTAAAGAGTGGACGCAAATTTTATTTGACCAGGCATTGTTAGCAGAAGGTGGCCAATTAAAAGAACCGGCCTTGTTTGTGCAAAGGATGAATAAATTGTTGTTGGAGTTGGTGGGGTAATTTCTATAATATATACCGATTATACTTCAAGATGCGAACCCATCATCCTGAACGTAGCGAAGGATGACGGGTTCGCATTTTCAAATGTAATGGGTATACCCAGGGATTGAATAATTACCCACTTTCATAGAATTCCAGGAGAAGTTATGCTAATCGGTGTGCCAAAAGAAATAAAGAACAACGAATTTCGTGTCGGTTTAGTTCCTAGTAGTGTAAGAGAGTTAATCGCTAATGGCCATCAGGTACTAGTGCAGCGTGATGCAGGCACGGCAATTGGCTTTGCTAATGCAACATATGAGCAAACAGGTGCCACCATTATCGAGACTGCAGCAGAAATTTTTGCTAAAGCAGACATGATCATTAAAGTGAAGGAGCCTCAATCTCAAGAATGTCATTTATTACGCGAAGGTCAAATACTTTTTACCTATCTACATTTGGCGCCTGACCCAGAACAAGCGCGGTTACTACAAGAATCAGGCTGTATTGCCATTGCCTATGAAACTGTGACTAATAAACACGGGGGCTTACCTTTATTGGCGCCAAGTAGTGAAGTGGCAGGGCGTATGTCTATTCAGGCGGGTGCTAATTGTCTGGAAATCACCAATAAAGGCAGCGGTATATTATTAGGTGGTGTACCGGGTGTTTCTCCAGCAAAAGTAGTGGTAATAGGTGGGGGCGTGTTAGGCACTAATGCTGTGCGTGTTGCGCTCGGTATGGGGGCGCAAGTGACAGTGATAGAACGCTCATTAGAGCGACTCTATCAGCTTGATTTACAGTTTGGTTCTAGCGTGACGACTATCTATTCTACAGCAGATTCGATTGAAGAATATGTGACTAATGCAGATTTGGTAGTAGGTGCTGTATTAGTTCCTGGTGCTGCAGCTCCGCGCTTAGTGACGCAAGATATGATCAGAAAAATGCGTAAAGGTTCTGTGATGGTAGACCCTTCTATTGATCAAGGCGGTTGCTTTGAAACGAGCCGTCCTACCACACATGAACAACCTACTTATATTGTAGATGGGATTGTGCATTACTGTGTTACCAATATGCCAGGTGCTGTACCACGTACTTCAGCACTGGCTTTGAATAATGCCACATTGCCATTTGTATTAGCATTGGCAAATTATGGGTATGCGCAAGCATTACAACGTGATCCGCATTTGTTAAATGGGTTGAATATTTTTAAAGGGAAAATTACCTATAAAGCGGTGGCTGAAGCATTGCAAAAACCGTATGTAGCGGCGATGCAAGTGTTATCGTAAGTAACTATTCACTACTAATTTATGAAAGGAAAGCAAGATGCTCATTTGTTTTGTAAACCCATCGGCAAAAAAAACTGCCATTCCTATTTCTTGTATTACCAAAGAAAATTTTGCAGCCTGGCTGAAAGAACAAAATACATTTATAAAAAACTGGCTTACCACCACGCAATTTCGTGGTGAGCCCGGACAAATCAGGTTGATTCCTAATCAGGCAGGTCAGCTTGCACAAGTCATTTGCATTGTTTCTGACTTAAAAGATTTTTGGGCTGCGGGTGCTTTACCTTTGAGCTTGCCAGAAGCTCATTATATTTTTGAGCTACCTCAGCAAGACTATCTCCATTTCGCAATAGGCTGGGGTTTGGGTGCTTACCAATTTACACGCTACAAAAAAACGATTCGCTTACCAGCGCGGCTAGTATTACCTAAAGGAATTGATCAGCAGTATATTCATAATATGGTTGAGTCAGTTTATTTAGTACGTACTCTTATTAATATACCCACGGATGATATGGGCCCTTCAGAATTGGCAGCAGCAACAGCGCATTTGGCGAAACAATATAAAGCTAAATTCAAACAGATTGTGGGCAAGCAATTATTAAAAAATAATTTTGCAGCTATTTATACCGTAGGTAGAGCAAGTGATGATGCGCCGCGTTTGCTTGATCTACGTTGGGGCAATAGGAAAAACCCAAAAATTACTTTAGTAGGGAAGGGTGTTTGTTTTGATACAGGTGGTCTAGATATCAAGACTGCTGCGGGCATGCAACTGATGAAAAAAGATATGGGTGGTGCTGCTCATGTGTTGGGTTTGGCGCGGATGATTATGCAAGCGAAACTGCCTATTTGTTTGCGCGTACTCATCCCTGCAGTAGAGAATGCCGTGGCAGGAAATGCTTATAGACCAGGCGATATTATTACTACCCATAAGGGAATAACGATTGAAATAGGCAATACAGATGCAGAAGGGAGAGTGGTGCTAGCCGATGCGTTAAGTGAGGCAATTAGTGAAAAACCAGATTTATTGATTGATATTGCTACACTGACAGGCGCTGCACGTGTTGCATTAGGAACGGAGTTACCTGCTGTATTTTCCAACCAAGATAAAATAGTAAAAGATGTTATTGTTCATGCTGACCAAGTAGCAGATCCTATCTGGCGCTTGCCTTTATTTAAGCTTTACCGAGATTCACTTAATAGCCCGATTGCAGATATTAATAACAATTCTACTGATGCTTATGGTGGCGCAATTACTGCGGCATTATTTTTAAAAGAATTTGTGCCAAATGAGGTTCCTTGGCTACATTTTGACTTGATGGGGTGGAATACTAAAACTCGCCCTGGCCATCCTCAGGGAGGGGAAGCAATGGCTTTAAGGGCGTTATTTAGTTATTTAATGCATACTTATGCTTAAGAGGCCATAGTCAAACACTTATGTAATTATACAGCAACTCGGTTCTTCTTTTTTAGCATCTGTTACTTCGTTTCTATTTTGCTTATTCTCCGTTAATTTAGGTAGTGTAAATAATGCAGATATTGTAGATATTGTGGATGTAGATATTGTAGATTGTGATAGTGAGTTATCTATAAGTGTTGTGCAAGTATAGCCTAATTTTTTTAATGTTTTAATCGCGGCAGGTTTTTTCAATGCCATAGCTAATTCTAAGAAATCAATTTCCTCGGTGACAAAGTCAATGGAAGTTTCATCTTGAACAGGAGAAAAGAGATTTTCATTTATACAGTTATGCAGGTATTCAATAATTTTATCTGCGTCGTTTGCGATAGCGATTTCCATCCACTTTTGTAGATCCATAATATTAGGATAAATTTGTTTGAAACGGTAATCAAAATTTTTAAGATCATTTTTTGCAACATAAGCTGTTAATGCAAGTATTATTGCCTCGTTCTTAAGAGATGGATTACTAATATTCAGAAAATTTAATATTAATTTGCTACTATCAGTGCAGCCGCTATTAGAGGTGTCTGAACTACTAGAACTTAATGTAGAGTTGCTAAGAAAACTATTAGTCGGAGGGTGTTTCTGTTCATTTAAATTGTGACTTTCATGAAGGATTGCCAGCGTATTTTTTTTTTCTTCCAAAGGGATAAAATTACTACCTTGCAATAAGATAGATGATATAACGGTGGAGCCTTCTTTATTTTGAAGAGCTTTTTTTAAGCGATATTGATGATAGGTTTTATCAGAAAAAAAGTAGTTTTCTCTTGTCTCGGGAGGTCTATTAGATTGACTCATTGGTTTTTCCTCTTTTTCGCTGTGCTCAGGATGACACTGGGTAAGTAGTTACTTCTTATCTTATTTAACAGATATATCCCAATCCAATATTATTTTACCACTTTTACCAGAACGCATAATGCTAAAAGCTTCTTCATATTTATTAATAGGTAATTCATGCGTGATCACAGAAGAAACATTCAACCCGCTTTGCAGCATGCAAACCATTTTATACCAGGTTTCAAACATTTCTCGCCCGTATACACCTTTAATTTCAAGTCCCTTCAAAATAATATTGTTCCAGTTAATTTGTGTATTTTGCGGCAAAAATCCAAGTAATGCAATTTTGCCGCCATGGTTCATTGTTTCCAACATATCATTAAAAGCGCTAGCATGACCTGATACTTCTAATCCTACATCAAATCCTTCGCGCATGCCTAAAGTCGCCATGGCTTTTTTTAGATCGCTTTTTGTCGTATTTACTGCTAGCGAAGCGCCCATTTTTTTTGCCATATCCAGGCGAAAATCATTAATGTCAGTCACTACAATATGACGTGCGCCTACATGGCGCGCGACAGCAACAGCCATCATGCCAACGGGGCCTGCGCCAGTGATGACGACATCTTCTCCTGCTAGACTAAAAGACAAAGCAGTATGCACTGAATTACCCAATGGATTTAAAATAGCTGCTACTGTATCTGAAATATCAGGAGGAATTAGGTAAGTGTTGACTGCCGGGATGAGCAGGTACTCAGCCAGACAACCTGGACGTGTGACACCAATACTTTCATTTTTGCGGCAGATATGTCGCCTGCCAGCGCGGCAATTGCGACAATAGTCACAAGCGACATGATTTTCACCAGAAACTCTATCACCTATTTTAAAGCTTTTGACTTCTTGGCCCAGTTCAACAATTTCACCTACAAATTCATGACCAATCACTAATGGTACTGGAATAATTTCTTGCGCCCATTCATCCCAATTATAAATATGCACATCCGTACCGCAAATGGATGTTTTTTTAATTTTAACCAGTACATCGTTCGCGCCCACTTTAGGTATGGGGACTTCAGTTAACCAAATACCAGGTTCAGCTTTTAATTTTGCTAAGGCTTTCATGTTGTTTAATCACTCCTAATTGTTGTCCTACTGTTGCAAACGCAGCAAGTGCTTTATCTAAATGCTGTTGCGTGTGAGCGGCAGATATCTGTGTGCGAATACGGGCTTTTCCCAGTGGCACAACAGGATAAGAAAAACCAATGACATAAATCCCTTGTTTAAGTAATTCATCGGCCATCGTTTTAGCTAATTTAGCATCGCCTAACATGACTGGAATGATGGGATGCTCACCAGGTACTAACTCGAACCCAAGTTGCGTTAAGCCTTTACGAAAATAAGTGCTGTTATCATGTAGTTTTTTGATGAGCTCATGACTCGTTTCAAGTAGATCCATGACCTTAATTGAAGTTGCAGCAATCACAGGTGCGAGTGTATTAGAAAACAAATAAGGCCGTGAGCGTTGTCGTAACCAAGTGATAATTTCACGTTTGCCACTGGTGTAACCACCTGAAGCGCCGCCTAGTGCTTTACCCAGTGTTCCTGTCATGATGTCAATACGATCTATGACGTTATGATACTCATGTGTGCCACGACCATTTTTACCCATAAAACCCACTGCATGTGAATCATCTACCATGACGAGTGCATCATAGCGGTCAGCTAAATCACAAATTGCAGGTAAATTAGCGACAATGCCGTCCATGGAAAAAACACCATCTGTGGCGATTAAGCGAAAGCGACAGTCTTTCGCTTCCTTTAAGGCTTTTTCAAGATCGTTCATATCATTGTTATTGTAACGTAAACGCTTGGCTTTGCAGAGGCGCACGCCATCAATAATACTCGCATGATTTAAAGTATCACTAATGACGGCATCTTCTGTGCCAAGCAATGTTTCGAATAATCCACCATTGGCATCAAAGCAGGAAGAATAAAGGATCGTGTCTTCCATGCCGAGGAATTGACTGATGCGTGTTTCAAGTGTTTTATGGATATCTTGTGTGCCACAGATAAAGCGAACAGAAGACATACCAAAACCATAGTGATCTATCGCTTCTTTAGCGGCAGCCATTATAGCGGGATGATTAGCTAAACCCAAATAATTATTCGCGCAAAAATTTAAAACTTCAGCGCCATCACTGATAGTGATAGCTGCTTGCTGCTGCGAAGTAATTACACGTTCTGTTTTGTATAGTCCTGTTTGATGTAGCTGATTTGTTTCCTGTTGGAGGTAGTTAAAAAAATCTTGTGTCATGGAGGATCCTTAGTTTTTTATTTAGATTACAACTTCCACGCTTCACAGACACGGCGTTAGGTTAAATGAGAGGTATAAATTATATCCATCATAGAGCATCAAAATCAATCTGTTTTTTTGCAGTAATATTTTATAAAAATGAATAAGTTATTTAGATTTCTTAGAAAATTTATTGAGTAATTCAGATAATTTATTTTTTATTAAGGGGGCTTGTGTAGCGTGGACGTATGTAGCATGTTTATTTGTATAATTTTTTAATGGCTTGCCATATCTCATTAAGCTAGAATGGTTTTTCATAAATAAGCAAAGACAAAGCGCCAGACCTAATATAAATTTTTCGGTATTCGCATTCCTCCCTTTAGGCATATCCATTTGTGGTCGCTGAATTTTCTTGATAAAGTGGCTTACCCATGTCACTCGCCGCAGAGGGCGTAAGGCGCTGATGAGTTCTTCTTTAGGATCTAAAGCAATAGCTTGTTCATTTTCTCTATTTTTGTGGATTGTCATAGTCTCATCCAGTTTAGTGGCTTGTTGTAAATAAAATAATATACCCAGACGCTATGGGTATAGACAGCTCTTAAAATTAAGTATAGCAATGATTATTAAAAAGAGTTTTTAATGGATAAAATAATTCCATCACGGTTACGCTGGGCCTGCAGGCGAGGGATGCTTGAGCTTGATCTTTTATTGACCAACTTCTTGGAGGAAGCTTTCCTAACCTTATCTGCCCAGGATAGAGCATTATTTAATCAATTATTAGAGGCAAATGATCAAGATTTATTTTTATGGCTCACAGGGAAAGAAATATCTAAAAATCAAAGCCTTAATATAATTATAGAGAAGATACGTCATCATGCAGAAAATCGACATTGACTTGAAGCCTTCTAGGCAATTTATCAGCTTAATAGGGTTAGTTTTAGTGGGCAGTGTAGTCATTATTACTCTCTTACCTTTGTCTACCTGGTTCAAAAGTATATTGATAATGGGTACATTAGCTTATGGTATATGGATCCTTTGGTTTGCAGGGCTGATGAAAAGCACTCGCTCTATTATAGGCTTGCAGTTATTAGGAGAGGGTTCATGCAAGTTACATTATCCATTGCATACCGTTACAGCAGAGATAAAGAGAGAGAGTACTATGACGACGGTATTATGTGTATTGCGTTTTATTGTTCCAGGTAAGCGCTTGCGACCTTCTTGTGTCATTTTTAAAGATTCACTGGATCAAGAGGAATATAGACAATTATTAGTATGGTTGCGGTGCTGCTAAACTCGCAATGACGGTAAAAATGCGTTAAGATTCCCGGTTTTATCGGTAGCCAAGTAAAATGCAACATATTCGTAATTTTTCCATTATTGCCCATATTGACCATGGTAAGTCGACCTTAGCTGATCGGTTAATCCAAATTTGTGGTGGATTACAAGAACGTGAAATGGCGGAACAAGTACTCGATTCCATGGACTTAGAACGCGAGCGTGGTATTACGATTAAAGCGCATAGCGTTACTTTGCATTATAAAGCGCGTAATGGTCAACTCTATCAGCTTAATTTTATTGATACACCCGGACATGTGGATTTCTCTTATGAAGTTTCACGTTCACTGGCTGCCTGCGAAGGTGCTTTACTTGTAGTTGATGCAGGGCAAGGGGTGGAAGCGCAAACAGTTGCTGTTTGTTACACAGCCTTAGAGCAAGGTTTGGAGGTCATCCCTGTGCTCAATAAAATTGATTTACCGCAATCGGATCCTGAGCGTGTCATACATGAAATTGAAGAGATTATTGGTTTGGAAGCAAAAGATGCTTTGCGTGTTAGCGCTAAGCAAGGCATTGGTATTGAAGCTATGCTGGAGCAAATTATTTCGGACATTCCAGCGCCAGAAGGAGATCCTGCAGCGCCCTTACAAGCATTGATTATCGATTCTTGGTTTGATAGCTATTTAGGTGTAGTGTCATTAGTCCGCGTTAAAAACGGTACACTAAAGGTCGGTGAAAAAATGCAACTCATGTCTATAGGCAGAAATCATGAAGTGATGGGTATTGGTATTTTTACGCCTAAACGTGAACCAACAGGTATCTTACGGGCAGGTGAAGTAGGTTACGTGGTAGCAGGTATCAAAGAAATTGATGGTGCTCCGGTGGGTGATACCATCACGCACGCGATTAAAGCAGCAACAGAGCCATTACCTGGTTTTAAGCAATTGAAACCACAAGTCTATGCAGGCTTATTTCCAGTGAGTGCAGATGATTTTACCGCTTTCCGTGAAGCACTGGCAAAATTGCGCTTGAATGATGCTGCCTTGTTTTATGAACCTGAATCATCAGAAGCCTTGGGGTTTGGTTTTCGCTGTGGTTTTCTGGGTATGTTACATATGGAAATTGTCCAGGAACGTCTGGAGCGTGAATATCATCTTAATTTGATTACTACAGCGCCTACCGTTGTGTATGAAGTATTAACGACTAAAGGAGAAATACTGTCTATAGACAATCCAGCGAAATTACCTGCGCCTAATGTGATTGCTGAAATACGTGAACCTATCGTAAAAGCGAATATTTTGGTGCCGCAACACTATTTGGGAAATGTGATGACCTTGTGTATAGAGAAACGTGGCATACAAAAACATATGCTCTATTTGGGTAACCAAGTTTCACTGATCTATGAAATACCCATGAATGAGGTCGTTTTAGATTTTTTTGATCGTTTAAAATCAGTGAGCCGGGGTTATGCATCGCTAGACTATAGCTTTTCTTATTTCCAAGCGGCTGATTTAGTGAAACTAGATTTATTGATTAATGGCGACAAATTGGATGCATTGGCTTTTATTGTGCACCGCGAACAAGCACAATCCAAAGGTCGGCAATTGACAGAAAAAATGCAGGAATTAGTGCCCCGGCAAATGTATGATGTGGCAATTCAGGCAACGATTGGCGCGCACGTGATTGCGCGCAGTACAGTTAAGGCGTTACGAAAAAATGTGACTGCAAAATGTTATGGTGGGGACGTGTCACGGAAACGTAAGTTATTGGAGAAGCAGAAAGAAGGAAAAAAACGGATGAAGCAGGTAGGTAATGTGGAGATTCCACAAGAGGCGTTTTTGGCGATATTGAAGGTGGATAAAAAGTAAGGCAGTGATACATGAAGCATTTTTAAAATGTAAATAACAGTGAGTACCCAAAATGAATTTTAACTTTGAATTAATCTTGTTTTATGCAGTTGTCATCAGCGGCGTCATTTCTTTATTCGACATTCTTTTCCTTGCCAAAAAGCGCCAACGCGCACAGGCGAAAAAAATGCCCGTCATTATTGACTACGCCCGCTCATTTTTCCCCGTATTACTGCTGGTTTTTTTATTACGCTCATTTTTATATGAGCCATTTCGAATTCCATCGGGCTCCTTAAAACCCACATTGGATGTAGGCGATTTTATTTTAGTAAATAAGTTCGATTATGGCATCCGCTTGCCAGTCATTCACAAAAAACTTTATTCTACAGGAGAACCTAAACGCGGTGATATTATGGTTTTTCGTTGTCCTTATAATCCATCTGTTGATTTTATCAAGAGAGTAATAGGCGTAGCGGGTGACCATATTAGTTATATAGATAAAACACTTTATGTCAACGGGCAAAAAGTCCTGCAACAATTTGTAAAAAACACCATCGATCGTGATGATAATGGTATGGATGTCAATGAAATCGAAAAGCAGGAAGATTTCTTCGGCATCAAACATGCCATCTATCAAGAGCAAGAACGTCCCAACGATGATGTAAAAGACATCGTTGTACCGCAAGGCATGTATTTTGTCATGGGAGATAATCGTGATGCCAGCGCTGATAGTCGCTACTGGGGTTTCGTACCCGATGAAAATATCGTGGGTAGAGCCAGGCTAGTCTGGATGAGTTGGGATGGCTATCACTATAACATTCGTTGGAGCAGGATTGGAAAATCGATTATATGAGTGATGAGCTGTGTCGTAACATAGGCTATCAATTTTCAAATGCGAAATTGCTAAAAATGGCATTAACGCATCGTAGTAGCGATGATCTAAATAATGAAAGACTCGAGTTTCTGGGTGATTCCATTGTCAATTTTGTTATCGCCGAGGCTTTATATACTCAGTTCCCTCGCGCTCAGGAAGGTGATCTAAGCCGCTGGCGTGCCAGTTTAATTAATCGTGATGCGCTGGGAAATTTAGCCCGTGAATTAAAAATTGGGCGTTTTATTTATCTTGGCCCCGGCGAATTAAAAAGCGGCGGCAACGAACGTCTTTCCATTTTATCTTGTACTATTGAAGCATTGATAGGCGCGATGTATCTGGATGGCGGATTTGCTGTGACGCGTGATTGTATATTAAGATGGTACCAGCCTGTATTGGGTACTTTGACAAAAGCATCTAATCGTAAAGACCCTAAAACTCAACTGCAAGAGTATATGCAAAGTCAGCATAAACCATTACCGGTGTATAAGGTGCTGTCCGTAGAAGGTGAATCGCATCAGCAACTATTTGTCGTGAGCTGTAACATACCTAAATTGGCACAGCAAACGCTGGGTAAAGGCTCAAGCCGGCGGCGAGCTGAGCAGGCCGCTGCAGAACTCATGCTAGGAATCATAAGAAAATGAAGCAAATTGAAAAATGTGGTTATGTCGCTATTATCGGGCGTCCCAATGTTGGCAAATCGACATTATTAAACGATTTGGTGGGACAAAAAATCAGTATTATTTCTCCCAAACCACAAACGACACGCAATCAGATTTTAGGTATAAAGACAGCAGAGGGTGCGCAAGCTGTTTATATAGACACACCTGGATTGCATCAAGCAGAACAGCGTGCGATGAATCGTTATATGAATCGCCTGGCAAGTTCGGTCATAGCGGATGCAGATGTGGTGGTATTCATGATTGAAGCGACACGTTGGTATGACGATGATGATGCAGTACTGAACAGGCTTGCACAAGTCACAGCACCAGTTATTTTAGTCATTAATAAAACGGATTTGTTAAAAGATAAAAGTCGCTTACTACCGTTGATAAGCCGCTTGCAAGAAAAATTTTCATTTGCCCATATTGTGCCTTTGTCAGCGAAAAAACAAGATAATATTGCTGTGTTGGAAAAAATGATAGCGCAGCTTTTACCAGAAGGACCGCATTTTTTCCCTGATGAACAAGTGACTGATAAAGACGAGCAGTTTCAAGTGGCGGAGCTTATTCGCGAAAAAGTGATTCAAGCAACTGAGCAAGAAATTCCTTATAGTACAACTGTAGTGATAGACTCTCTAAAGTTAGAAGGTAACTTAGTTAATATTAGCGCGATTATTTGGGTAGAGCGTGAAGGGCAAAAGCCGATTGTGATTGGGAAAAATGGCGAAAAATTAAAAAAGATTGGGACGTTGGCGCGGAAGGATATTGAAAAATTACTCAATAAGAAAGTTTTTTTACGGTTATGGGTTAAAGTTAAAAGTGATTGGACAGATAGTGATGGTTTGTTGCAAAATTTAGGATTTAAGTAGTACAATTATGCTGTTGGTATAGGATAGAATCCAGATAAAGCTACTGTTTTACAATGTTGAATGATTCTTATATGTTTGATCAAAACAACAAAACGAGGTTATTATGACTAAGATATTTCAGTTTTATTCTATTGGCATTATGCTTATAATTATAGTTCCATCTTTTGCGGAATCCTTCACATCTCCTTGCGATAACAGCGTAGGTTCAACAGCATGCAAATTGGTTTGGAGCTCTAACAATCCCAACGGTTTCAAAAGTAGTAATGTGCATAGTGATGACGATCATGTGCAACAAGTATTTTGTAGTCCTCGCCCAGAAGCGGGTTTGTATGCTCTTAATGAATTCAGTAATGACAACAAGACACTGACAATAAATTATTTAGGTCTTAAGCATACTTGCTACACACATATTGATAATTTAATCAATAATGATTATGGTAATGTTAATCATGGGTATATTGAAGCAACTATTATGGTTAATGCGAGTACAGCTGAGGTTCCAGATAACACTGGCGGTTATTATTCTGTTTTAGGTGGTGAGGAGCAAATATGGCCCGCATTTTATCTTTCTGGAGCAAACTGGCCAACACAAGGTGAAATTGATGTTGCTGAAGGTTTTTTTCACAAGACAGCAACATACTTGCATGGAGAGGATTATTTTACTAATGAATCTTCAATAAAAGGTGGTGCTATAGGATGGCTGCCCGATGGTTTTTATGATCATCAATATCCTCACATTTATGGTTTGGAATGGCAACTACTAGGTGATAATCAGATTATATTTAAGATCTATTATGATAATGTTTTCCAATATAGTAGTCAGGTTCATGATACGAACCAATCTCCTTATTCCCAAATCAAAAAAGGGTTGCAAAGTGGCACAATGAGTGTGATTTTTGATGCAGATCAAGGTCCATCTAACCTCTGGGAAGGTTGGTCAGGTGACATCCGGTATAGCATGAGAGTTTCTAATGTAAATGTTTATAGTATTAATTTCTAGATATGATCTGTAGCAGAGCTGCTATGTTGACATGGTCAGATTATTTAAGCTTTATACTATTTGTAGCGTTTATAGGTATTGTCCCCTCCTTTGCGGCGGCGCTAACGTCGCCTTGTAACGGCAAAACAGGTTCAACAGTCTGTAAACTTGTGTGGAGTTCCAATGGCTTAGAAGGTTTTAAAAGTAGTAATGTAGATGTTCATCAAGCTCATAGTGGTGTACATGATGTAGTTTGTACTCTACTTCCTGAAACTGATATTTTTAGCAATGGTAATAAGACACTGAAAATAAGTTATTTGGGCAAGAAAAATGGTTTGAAACAGACTTGCTACACGTATATTTATAACCTCATTAATCCTGCCAATCGCAATGATAATCATGGTTATGTTGAAGCAACTATTTTAATAAAAAATGATTTAGGATTAAATGAGTTGAACCCACAGTCATGGCCTGCATTTTGGTTGACTGTATTGGATAAAAAAGATGAGAAAAATGGACCAGATGCCTGGCCAAAATTCGGTGAAATTGATATCGCAGAAGGCTTAGGTAATACCAACCAGACATCGACGAATTTGCATGGAGATGAAAATGCCCAAGGCATCTATGCGATTAACGGCATACAGATAGGAAAGCTAGCAAGCTTAGGTTTATATGATAATAATCATTATCATATTTATGGTCTAGAATGGGAGTTGCTTAATAATAGTGTTATACTTAACATATACTATGATGATATTTTTCAATATAGTACAGTGGGTGATGCAACGCAAAAACCTTATTTTCAAATTAAAAAAGGGTTACAAAGTGGGAAGATGATCTTGATTTTTGATACAGATCAAGGTCCAGAACCTTCTTTTAATGATGCTATTAGATATAGCATGACAGTTTCTAATGTCAATGTTTATAGTATTGCTTCGTAAGGGGTGTCAATATTAATGGTAGGGTGATGGAGATTTAGGATTACAGTATGCGCATTTCTCTACAACCCGCATTCGTCCTTCATCATCGTGCTTATCGTGAGACTAGTTTATTATTAGATCTTTTCACAGAATCGCACGGCCGCATTTCTCTCATCGCACGCGGCGTACGTACTCATCGCTCAAAACTACGCTCTTTATTGCAGCCTTTTGTACCCTTATTAATCTCTTGGCAAGGTAAATCTGAATTAATGCTGTTCAACTCTGCTGAGAACAATGGGACACCTTTTCAGCTTCAGGGTGATTGTCTACTTAGCGGCTTTTATTTGAACGAATTACTCGTCCGTGTCTTACAAAAGCAAGATGCCCATCCACAGCTTTATACCATTTACCACAATACCTTGTTAGAATTGCAAACCGGTCAGCTACAACAGAAAACCTTGCGGCTATTTGAGAAAAAACTGTTGGAGGAGCTAGGTTACGGTCTGCAACTACAACGTGATTTCTTCACTGGTGAAGAATTAATAGCAGAGCAGTTTTATCTATTTTATCCTGAACAAGGATTTAAGCGGTCTGCAGTGCGTGTAGGAGATAGAATGCAATTTAAGGGCAAAAGTTTGCTGGCTTTGGCTGCAGAACAGCTCAATGATGAAGAATGCATACGTGATGCAAAACGGTTGATGCGTATTGCATTGGCGTCATTATTAGGCTTGCAGTTTTTACACAGTCGCAAGTTGTTTACAGAGGTGCAATGATGCAAGGCTTAACAGACACCATTTTACTAGGGGTTAATATTGACCATGTTGCCACACTACGTCAAGCACGCCATACTCGTTATCCAGATCCAGTAGAAGCAGTGTATGCTGCGGAAAAGGGTGGAGCAGATGGCATTACGGTGCATTTGCGTGAAGACCGTCGTCATATTCAAGAGCGGGATATTGCTTTAATTCAACAAGTATTATTAACCAGACTCAATTTGGAAATGGCAGTAACGAATGCGATGGTGTGTTTTGCTGAAAAACTAGCGCCAGCTCATTGTTGCTTTGTACCCGAAAAACGTCAAGAGTTAACGACAGAAGGTGGGTTAGATGTGGTTGCCGATGAAGCACGAATACGTGATGCCTGTCAGCGTTTGGCCGCGGTAGATATTGATGTATCATTATTTATTGATCCCGATTTCAAACAGATTGAAGCCGCAGTACGGTGCAAAGTTCCCACGATAGAAATTCATACGGGTCGTTATGCAGAAGCTAAAACAATAAAAGAAAGTAAGGCAGCATTACAGCGTATTATTGAAGCAGCACAATTTGCTCATCAAGCTGGCTTGGTAGTCAATGGCGGGCATGGTTTAAATTATCAAAATGTACAGCCTGTTGCACGCATCCCGGAAATGAATGAATTAAATATTGGTCATGGCATTATTGCCTGTGCTATTTTCATGGGTCTTGAAAATGCTGTACGCGAAATGAAACGTTTAATGAGGGAAGCACGCGCATGATTCGAACACGGTTTTCCCCTAGCCCAACAGGCATGATCCATTTAGGTAATGCGCGTGCTGCTTTATTTAGTGCCTTGTTTGCTGCAAAAAACCAGGGTGCATTCCTTTTAAGAATTGAAGACACAGATCAATCACGTTCAGAGCATCAGTTTACCGATTCATTACAGGATGATCTGCAGTGGCTGGGTATCCATTGGCAAGAAGGGCCGGGCGTGAATGGTCCGCATGGGCCTTATTGGCAATCCCAGCGTCACGAAATTTATATGCGTTATTATCAGCAGCTTGAAGCAGCAGAACGTGCCTATCCTTGTTTTTGTACAGACCAAGAGCTGGCTCTTAATCGTAAAATCCAATTATCCCGTGGTCAGGCGCCACGCTATCCAGGGACTTGTCGTGGACTTGCTAAAGAAAAAGTTGTTAAGTACATGGCGGAAGGTAAAGCACCTGCGTTGCGTTTTCGGGTGCCGGTGCAAACCTTAATTGAATTTGTTGACCTGGTGAAAGGACCGCAACGTTTTAATAGTGATGATATAGGTGACTTTATTATTCGTCGTGCGGATGGTAGTTCATCTTTTCTTTTTTGTAATGCAATTGATGATTCTTTGATGGAAGTGACGCATGTATTGCGTGGTGAAGATCATTTAGCTAATACACCCCGTCAATTGATGATTTTGCAGGCATTGCAAATGCGTACGGCACACTATGGTCATTTATCCTTAATCACGGGGGATGATGGTACGCCATTATCAAAACGCCACGGCAGCTTTAGTTTGCATGATTTGCGTGAACAGGGCTATTTGCCATTAGCCGTATTAAATTATCTGGCACGTTTGAGCCATGCTTACGATGAGCAGAAGTTAATGAGTTTTGCCGAGTTAGCGGAGCATTTTCATTTGGAAAAACTCAGTCGTGCCTCAGCGCGATTTGATTTGAACCAGTTAAGGCACTGGCAAAAAGAAACTGTGTTAGCGTTAAATGTCACAGATGCGTGGGGATGGGTAGGTAAAAATTTGCAAGCTGACATTCCGGAAGCAAAACAGAACTTGTTTATTAAGCTTGTACAGGAAAATGCTCTTTTTCCTCAGGATGCGATTAAATGGAAGCAGATTTTATTTGGGCATGAGTTGCAATTTACAGAAGAGCAAATTGCTATTTTGAAGGTTGCGGGGAAAGATTTTTTTATTGTGGCACAAAAAGCAGTAGAGAAGCATGGAACGGAGTTAAAAGCCGTTTTAGATGAATTAAAGATGCAACTTAACATTTCCGGAAAAGGATTGTTTATGCCGATCAGGCTTGCGTTGACGGCGGAACAGCATGGGCCGGAATTGTTGCATATTGTTAGTTTATTAGGGGTGGAAGAAGTGTTAAGGCGGTTTAAGGTAGCGAGTGAGCTGTGTTTGTGAGATGAATAGAATTGGACGTTTTTGGTTTTTTGCTAGCGAAAGCAAGGTGTAAGGCAGGGGCTGCGCTGAAGTGAACGGGCATGGGGGCCACTGCTGGCTCCAAACACAACATCCCTGTCGTTAGAGTTGCCATCCTTGGCAACTAGTCGCCTGCAGTGGCCCTCATGCCCGTTCACTTCAGCGCAGAGTATTGCCAGGGGAACGAGTGTAGATATATTAAGCGCATTATCAATTTTCTTCTGGACAAAAGCGTTATTGCCACAATTTAATGTTGTTATTGTTATTGTTATTGTTATTGTTATTGTTATTGTTATTGCTATTGCTATTGCTATTGCTATTGCTATTGCTATTGCTATTGCTATTGCTATTGCTATCAGGGTAATTGCACTCTGAATTGATATTTTATTAAGCGAGCACCGCTTAGAATTTCCCTCTCCCGCCCATAAACAATAATAAGAACACTGTTTTTGAGTGCGGGAGAGGGTTGGGGAGGGTACAAACCGGGTTGATAGTTGACAGATTAAACCGGGATGATGGTTGACACTTCTTAACTAGGAGAAGACACCATCATGCCTTGGCAGAAAACACCTACAAAAGTTCAAAAAATGCGCTTTATATCGGACTGGTTAGGACAAGAATTTTCAATGTCAGATTTGTGCACTAGGTATAAAATCAGCAGACAATCGGGTTATATATTATTAAATCGTTATAAGGAAGAGGGAGAGGCGGCATTCATTGAGCGCTCTCATTCTCGTCATACTCATCCTAATCAAACTCCCGAAAAAATAATTCAATTCATTTTAGACATTAAACAGCGTCATTTAGATTGGGGGCCTGTGACTATTCAAGCATGGCTCAAAAAAAATAATCCTGATATAGATTGGCCAGCTATTAGTACCGTAAGCGATATTTTAAATCGGCATGGTTTAGTAAAAAAGCGTTACTCAAGAAAGTTCACTCCACCTTATAGTGAACCTTTGAGAGATTGTGATGCACCCAATAAAGTTTGGAGCGCTGATTATAAAGGCCAATTTAAAATGAAAAATGAAAAATACTGTTACCCTTTAACTATAACAGATAACTTTAGTCGTTTTATATTTTGTTGTGATGGTTTTGAGAGAATACACGCAAAAAGCGCTATAAAAAGCTTCGAAAGAGTCTTCCAAGAATATGGGTTACCTGATGCCATTCGCACTGATAATGGATATCCTTTTGCAAGCGTTAGCATTGGTGGCTTATCAGAGTTATCTATTTGGTTACTGAAGCTAGATATTATTCCAGAGAGAATCGAACCAGGTTGTCCACAACAAAATCCTCGCCACGAAAGAATGCATCGTACACTTAAAGCCGGAATCAATCTGAATTTGAAATATTCTTTAGAAAGTCAGCAACAATGGTTTAATCATTTCTTAAAAGAATTTAATGAAGAAAGACCTCATCAAGGATTAGATTTAAAAACACCTGCCAGTGTTTACAAAAAATCGAATCGCCCATATTCATTTACGCCAGAGATCATTTATTCTGATGAATATTTAATAAGAAAAGTAAAAACGAACGGAGAAATTAAATATTTCGGCAAACGATACTTCGTTTCTGAATTATTACACGGAGAGCCAATAGGATTAGAAATGATTGATGAAGATCGTGCAATCGTTTATTTTGGTAGACTGAAACTGGGTATAATTGATTCTAAATTAGACAAAATAATAAGGCCTTAATGAGTTATTAAGGCCTAAAAGTGTCAACCATCATCCCGGTTTAATCTGTCAACTATCATCCCGGTGTTACAGAGAGGGAAAACAGATAACTGCAACAGGATAAAGAGTAGAAAATAAATGCCCATGCTAAAAACCGCTAAAGCAGGTTATATCATTTCCCCTCTTTAATAAGTGCGATTGCCCTGTTGTCGCTATCGTTATTGCTTTGCGATGTTTGCCTTGATAAGGTTCTATCTTTTAAGACACCGCAGCGGTTAGTCAAGGAGCGAATTAAGGCTGTCCTTAATATATCTACACTTATTCCCCTGTAGATGTTCTACGCTGAAATGAACGGGGATGGGCGCCACTGCAGGCGACTAGTTGCCAGGGATGGTAACTCTAACAACAGGGAGGTTGTGTTTGGAGCCAGCAGTGGCGCCCATCCCCGTTCATTTCAGCACAGCCTCTGCCTTGTACCTTGCTTTTCGCTAGCAAAAAGCAAAGTACACGTAATCATTAAAACTTTTATTTTTTATCAACAACAGAGAAAACACATGTTAAAAATATACAACAGCATGACCCAAGAAAAAGAAATTTTCCAACCCCTACAACCCAATAAAATCAATATCTACGTTTGCGGCCCCACGGTCTACGATTTTTGCCACATTGGCAATGGCCGTACCTATGCGGCATTTGATGTCATCATTCGTTATCTCCGTTGGCGTGGCTATAATGTCACCTATGTACGAAATATTACCGATATTGATGATAAAATTATTAAGCGTGCAAATGAAAATAAAGAAGCATTCATAACAGTTGTGCAGCGGTTTACCACTGCCATGCATGATGATTTTACAAAATTAGGTTTATTATCACCTGACCACGAACCACGTGCGACTGAATATGTCCCGCAAATTATCAAGTTCATTGAAAAATTAATTAGCCATCACTGTGCTTATGTTGCCAATAATGGTGATGTTTATTATGACGTGCGCCAATTTAAAGAGTATGGTTGTCTCTCTCATCATGATATTGATCAATTAGAAAGCGGTGCGCGTGTAGAGATCAACGATGTTAAACGCGACCCACTTGATTTTGTCTTATGGAAATTAGCAAAACCCGATGAGCCATTCTGGGAATCTCCTTGGGGAGCAGGGCGTCCAGGCTGGCACATTGAATGCTCTGCCATGTCTACTTCTTTGTTTGGCGATCAATTTGATTTGCATGGTGGAGGTAAAGATTTAATTTTCCCGCATCATGAAAATGAAATTGCACAATCAGAAGCGGCAACGAAGAAAAAATTTGTGAGTATCTGGATGCACGCGGGTTATTTGCAAATTGAGAAAGAGAAAATGTCTAAATCGTTAGGCAATTTTTCCACAATACGAGATTTATTGAAAAATAACAAACCAGAAGTGTTGCGCTATTTTATGATTACCAGTCATTATCGTAGTCCCGTGCATTACTCAGAACACGCGCTAGTACAGGCACATAACGCGCTTGAGCGTTTTTATAACACATTACGGGGCTTACCTAAAGCGCTACCCTTGCCGGAGAGTGAATTTGAAAAGAAATTTATTGCAGCGATGGATGATGATTTCAATACGCCAGTCGCATTTGCCACTTTATTTGAATTAGCGCATGAAATACAGCGTTTGCGTGATAAAGATGTATCCTTGGCGGCGCAATATGGTGCGTTATTGCAACTGCTTGGTGGTGTGTTTGGCATTTTGCAAGATAATCCAGAAAGTTTTTTACAAGGTGATAATGACACTCTACCTGTAGAAAAAATTGAAGCGTTGATTGCTGCACGCAATCAGGCGCGTGCCGATAAAAAATGGGCAGAAGCAGATCGTATCCGTGATGAATTGCTTGCTATCTCTATTGCGTTAGAAGATGCAGTGTCAGGAACAAAGTGGAAACGTATTACTACGCGCTGACAATATAAAAAAATCCTTTACCTACAGTTGGATTTATTTTATAGTTCCGTTGTTTTTAAAACTTAAATTGTTGAAAGGAGCTTAATAAAGATGAAAAACAAAATAATACTTAGCTTAGGTTTGGCAGCAGGAGTGATAGCGGGAGCTAGTTTTGCAGATGGTAATTTACCAGGTACAGATTTAATCGATAAAAATCATTCTCAGTCAGTTTCTTTAAAAGACTTAGTAGCAAAAAATCCTACCACTGGAAAGTATAATTATTATGACATTACTTGCCATATCAAAAACTCACAATATGCTGCTGAAATGAACATGTACGCTACAAGAGTTTCTAAGGAATACAGCAATTGGGGCGAGAATTATTTAAATGAAAAACTGATACCGAGTGGTCCTCAAGCCGCAGGCACTTTGGCGATAGGGGATAACACCTTAGAATTAAAAAATGTAGTTTTTTATGATACAAGTGATGCAGAATTGAAATTTTACACGAATATTCAAAACTACCCTGGCATGGGTTACCTGGTTAACTACTGCACTTATGTTTTGTCGGCACTAAATTAAGCGAATGATATTATTAAGCTAGCACAAAAGAAACGTGAAAATTATTAACTAATAAAAGAAAAGGATAATAGATTATGAATAAAATAGCACTTCGTTTAGGTTTAATAGCAAGCTTAACTGTTGGGGTGAGTTTTGCTGACTCAGTTAATATAGGTGGCTATAATAATGAAATTACAGTTGGGAAATCCGGTACTATTAAACTTGATCAGTTAGCCAATAAGACAATGTTTGATCTGACTTGCAAACTGGTTAATCATCATAAAGCTACTAGTATTAGTGTGACCTCAAAGAAAGGAAATTTGGGTAACCTTGAAGGTCTAGAAAACGTTAAATATACAGGGAAAAATTTTACAGCTGATTTACCAGAAGACGTCAGTATTCTCAAGATTCACAACGTACATCCTGAAAATGTTATTGGTGTTCCAGGAACACTGTGGGGTTGGAAAGTCGAAGCAGATGCTGATGAGCTACAATTTTCGATAAATGATAACAGAAGTAAAACTAACGATAGTATTGGTTTTACGATTGAGAACTGTGTTGCTGATATATCTGACGACCAAGCAAATAAATCTAAGCCAGTTCAACCAGTAGTTCAGCCAGATCAACCTGTAGTTCAACCAGATCAGCCGGTAGTTCAACCAGACCAGCCTGTAGTTCAACCAGACCAGCCTGTAGTTCAACCGGATCAACCGGTAGTTCAACCAATAGTTCAACCAGATCAACCTGTGGTTCAACCAGATCAGCCTGTAGTTCAGCCTGATCAGTCAGGAGCTCAGCCATAACATATATACATATAGTTAGTGAAGCTAGCAGTTAAACTGATAATAATTTACTTGCTATGAACGCAAGTGAATTATTATCTAAAACGAATACTCACTCTGTCACTGCATGTAAACAAGCAATGAGAGAGTGAGTAGCTAGTTAAGAATTAAAAGAAAGCATGGGATCTAGATGTATCTGTTGCCGTGCTTTTTTTATTTTTGCCAGGAATAAATTAGGGGGATTCCTTGAAAAGAAATACGTGCTTATTAGTCAGTGCTGTCGTGCTGTTTGCAGCTGTTATACAAACTAGAGCAGATGTTTCTCTTCCTGCTGGATGGTATATCGAAGGTAATATTGGTGAATCCAAAGCCACAAGTAAAACCTACCCTGGTGTTTCTTCAAAGAAAAACACCGGAAAAGGTTGGAACGTGAATGTAGGGTATAAGTTCATGCCTTATTTAGGTCTGGAAGCCGGTTTTGCTCGTTATGCGCCTACCCGTTTAAATTCTCCGTTGGAGACTGTAGCGCGCGATAGTCATACTGCATATGATGTTGCGGGTAAAGCGATATTACCCATTGCTTGTTCTGGGCTTGAATTATTTGCCAAGCTGGGTGTTGCAAGAATTCACTCTCAAGTAGGTGTGATTGATGCTAATGGCGCAGCCGTTTATGGTCTTACATTTAATACCTCATCACAATCATCCACTGGATTATATGCTGGTGGTGGTGCTGAATATTCTTTTTCTCCTAATATTGCCGCTAATGTGCAATGGAATATCGCCAAAGGCAATAGTAAAACAGGTAATCTGCAATTATTGACAGCAGGTCTTTCTTACATTTTAGATCCAGCATTTATGTAGATAATAAAATTTATTATTGTCATTACTTCCACCTATCTTTACGCAAAAGCAGTGTTCTTAATAAAAAACAACATCAATTCATAGTGCAACTAGCCTGAGGTGAATAGAGAGTTACTATTGCTAAAGATTACCAGCCCAACATAAAGAAGGATAATTTATTATAAACCCACCAGTTGCATCGGGTGAAATGTCATTAGGACACACATCGTCCAACGCTTTTAATGAGAGCGTGCTAGAATAAGTATCAATGTAAAATCCTTTGCGATGTTTTTGAGGATCTGTTACCACTGCAGGGTTTTGAGAATCTGTTACCACTACAGCACCCTGCAATTCTCCCGCTTCGTCCCTCTGATAAATAATAAAATTTGTGGTATGTTTTTTAATAGGACACTCCTGATTTTCAAGGCAGTCTGAATGCTCACCAAGATGTCCTTTGATCATCATAAACTTAACCGTCCAGTCTTTATCAGAATGGTTTATAATTGCAGCAAGAGAGACATCTACTACTGCATAGACGTTAATAGATAAGGTCGTTAGAAGAATTAAGGTAAAAAATATATTTTTTTTAAATAGCATTTGATTACTTACATAAGTAAGGGTTATTTATTACAATTCCGCCTGTTAGGTCTGGAATATTTATAGAAATGTCTTTGTCACACTCTGAGTCTAAAGGTGTTAACAGTGGTGAATTAGGATGCCACACAGAGTAATAATCAATATTAAACCCTTTGCTATGCTCTCGATAATCTATCAGCTTAACGCCACCGCTTAATTCTTTATAATGGTCTGTTTCATAAATAACAAACATTATCGAGTGCTTTGTAATGGTGCATAGGGTATTTTCAGTGCATTCTGAATTCGGGGCAATGTGTCCTTTAATCATTATAAACAAAGCCTTCCAATCTTGATCAGAGTTATTTGTAATTGAAGAAACAGTTGAGTCATTTGCATAGACTCTAATAGAGGTTATTAAGGTAATTAGAAGAAACAAAATAAAAAAATTTTTTTTACTAAATGACATTTTTATTACCTTGCAGTGTATTAAACTTATAGCGGTTTAAAAAAGAATGACTGTCATTCTGAGCGTAGCGAAGAATCACTTTTATTACCTTGCAGTGTATTAAACTTATAGCGGTTTAAAAAAGAACGACTGTCATTCTGAGCGTAGCGAAGAATCACTCGAATTAAAGCTGATGCTTCACTTCGTTCAGCATGACAACATGGCTATATTTTTTTAAACCGCTATAAGCTGAGGTAGGTAGTATAATAGCAATACTAATTAAATTCTATCCTGAATTTTAAAAATAGAACAGGTTAACGTATTTTGCTTTATTATAAGTAGACTTTATATAAAGTATGAACTGAAAATATTAAAGGTAATGTGATGAATAATATAGCTATTATTAAAGTTGAAGCAATCAATATAATAAAAAAGTACTTACTCAATTTGCAAAATCGATTATGTCATGTCCTAGAGCAAGAAGATGGCAAAGCCAGGTTTATCGAAGACAAATGGGAACATACAGAAGGTGGTGGTGGGCTAACTCGCATTATGACCGATGGCGCTGTTATTGAAAAGTCAGGGGTTAACTTTTCACATGTGTATGGAAGAGCGTTACCTCAAGCGGCGACTGCGAAACGACCTGAATTAGCCAATAGTCCTTTTCAGGCGTTAGGTGTTTCTTCTGTCACGCACCCCTATAATCCCTATGTGCCTACTTCCCATATGAATGTACGGTTTGTGATGGTTGAGAAAGCAGATGGTTCTACACACTGGTGGTTTGGCGGTGGCTTTGATTTAACGCCTTATTATGGGTTTGACGAAGATTGTAAGCATTGGCATGCGATGGCTAAAGAAGCGTGCAACCCATTCGGATTAGATGTATATCCACGTTTTAAAAAATGGTGTGATGATTACTTTTACCTAAAGCATCGCAATGAGCAGCGCGGGATTGGCGGGCTTTTTTACGATGACTTGAATGAATGGGGTTTTGAGCGTTCTTTTGCTTTCATGCAAAGTGTAGGCAATTCTTTTATTAAAGCGTACCAGCCTATTGTTGCTCAACGTAAACAACATGTTTTTGGCGAGAGAGAAAAAAGCTTCCAGCATTATCGTCGTGGTCGTTATGTGGAGTATAATTTACTCTACGACCGTGGTACTCTATTTGGGTTGCAATCGAATGGTCGTACTGAGTCTATACTGATGTCACTACCTCCTGTTGTTACTTGGAAGTATCATTGGCAACCCGAATCAGGTAGTCCAGAAGAGACGCTGTACAAAGTATTTTTAGTGCCTCGAGATTGGTAATCTTATGACGTTTTCCAATAAATTAGCATTACTGGCTGACTACGGTTACCAAATTGCCAGTGAGCACAATGTTGATAAACTTATTCATCTACTGGCACAACAAAGCCGTCAACTATTGGAAGCGGATCGTTGCAGTGTATTTATTTTAGATAAAAAACAAAATGAATTATGGTCTAAAGTGGCTCATGGCATTGAAAACCAGGTTTTGCGTTTTCCCATTACTAAAGGTGTAATCGGTTATGTGGCACGCACTGGCAATAGAGTGAATGCAGTTGACGCTTACAAAAATCCATATTTTAATCCCGAAGGTGATGAAAGCAGTGGCTATAAAACTCAAACAATTCTGAGTATGCCAATTAAAAATTCAAAGGGGCAAGTCCTGGGTGTATTTCAGGTATTAAATAAAAAATCAGGGGTATTTAATACAGAAGACGAAGGATTATTGCATTTATTATCATCGATTGCAGCAGCAGCCTTGGAAAATATGGCTATGCATGCTGAGATTATCAAATCAGAGTTTGAGACAATTACCCGCTTAGTGACTTTAACGCAATTACGCGACACGACGGATTTAGCGGGACATTTAAAGCGTATGAGTCATTACTCACGCTTGATTGCACAAGCATTAGGTTGGTCAGATGAAGAAGCAGAAGTTATTTTTTTTGCGAGTCCATTACATGATATAGGTAAAGTGGGAATACCTGATGCTATTCTCCTGGCAGACCGCAAACTGACCACGGAAGAATATGAGGAAATGAAAAAGCATACAATTTATGGCTACCAGGTTCTGGAAAATGTTGAAAGCAGATTACTGCAAGTGGCTAGAAATGTAGCAGTTGCTCATCATGAGCGTTATGATGGAACAGGTTATCCTTATGGATTAAGTGGCGAAGCTATTCCACTGGAAGCGCGAATTGTTGCTGTGGCAGATGTATTTGATGCATTAATTAGCAAACGTGTCTATAAGGCAGGCTGGGGTTGGGACAATGCATTAAAGTATATCCAAGAAGAGAAAGGTAAACATTTTGATCCCCATGTAGTGGATGCTTTTATGAAATGCTTGCCTAAGATCCATGAATTTCTTGACAATATAAATGCCTAGTCACAGGATTAATATAAATATTGATAGCACAAAATTCCGTTTAGTATTAAATTATAGCGGTGATTTTTATATCTATTAGGAGAAGGTGAATGAAAGTTAAAACGTTAGTTGCTCTGGTTGTTTCTAGTATGTTAGCTGTGTCATTTTCTTATGCAGCTCCACCACCACCGCATGCACAATTAGTTGCTGATGATGCAACTAGCAGCCAACCCCCTACAAACGACGCTACCGCAAACCCAGGTGCGATGGATGGCGGTAATGGCGGTAATCCAACAGCAACACCAAGTGATACAGGCACTTCAACAAGTGGAGCAGGTGATTCGAGCAGTACTGGTACTGGCAGCGATGAAGAAAGCCAGGATCAGGCAACAGGTGATAGTGATTATTAATTAATGTATAGCCTCTTCCCCAAGGGGAGAGGCTCTGCTAAGCAACGCTGAATAAATATCTTTTATGAGTAACTCACACCTACTTAGCGCTTCCCGCTCCCGCTCATCTAATGATGCTAGGAAACTGATTTCGAGTGCGGGAGAGGGTTAGGGTGGGGGAAAAATGACTAAGTTTCCCCTAACCCTCTCCCGCAATAAGGATTATCGTTCTTAGTATTATTGATGGGCGAGAGAGGGAAGTGTTAAACAGGAGTGAGTAGCTAGCTTTTATTTTTCCTTTACAGCACAACACTTTTTAAACTTCTTCCCGCTTTTACAAGGGCAAGGATCATTACGCCCAGCCTGATGTTCAACACGAATTGGCACACTGATTGAGGGGTCTTTACCATTAACATAGTACCATTTCCCATCTTTACGATGAAATTCGCTGTGCTCATGCATTTGCTCAGTCACCCCCTCTTTCGCGTATTTTGCAATAAACTCTACAAATCCATTATGATCCTGTATGCCTGTATTGATGACCTCAAGCCCAAGCCATTCAATTTGCCGCGCCCAGTTTTCAGTTTCTCGCTTGTCAAAATCTTTGGCAGCAGGGCCTCGCATGGTGCGGCCAATATAATCGATATTGATTACGGTATAAGCAGAATACCGTGAGCGCATTAATTGTTCGGGTGTTTTGGGTAGTAATTTTCCACTGATAAACAGCTCACAGCATTCCATATACTGTTTACCTGAATGACAAGGACATGCTTTCATAAGAATACCGCCAGGATTAGAATTGATGATATTATATCCATAGTTTATTACCATACAATATTCATGCTGCCAGGTAAATGAGAGAATGACTCCATTAGATTATTATTATGAGCAATGCAAAACAGGAGTGATCGTAGAAGACCAGCAGCAATTGGTCGCTTTACAAAGTTTGCAGCGTGTCTTCAATGAACTTATTGTAGAGCATAAAAAACGTTTCGCCTTAGCTGCTATCTTTCGCCGTCCACGTTTAATCAAAGGACTTTATATGTGGGGAGGGGTTGGTATAGGCAAAACCTTTTTAATGGATTGTTTTTTTCATTGTCTGCCATTCGATCAAAAAAGACGCATGCATTTTCATCAGTTTATGCAGCGTATCCACCATGATTTAACTAGACACCAGGGTGAGTCAGATCCTTTGCAAGTGATTGCAGCTGAATTAGCCAAAGAAACCATAGTACTTTGTTTTGATGAATTCTATGTGTCAGATATTGCAGATGCGATGATATTGGGCAGGTTGCTGAAAGCGCTATTTGCCAATGGTGTTTGCTTTGTTGGCACTTCCAATATCGCACCCGATGAATTATATCAATATGGGTTACAGCGATTGCAATTTTTGCCTGCTATTGCCTTACTAAAAGAGAGTACAGAAGTGCTCAATATCAAGAGTACAGTAGATTATCGTCTACGACATTTACAAGAAGCAGGTGTATTTTATACTCCCCTGGGCAAGGCAGCAGAGGAAAATATGCAAAAAACGTTTGCTTTGCTAGCTAAAGATCAGCCTTTTTCTACCTCTCCTGTGGTTATTAATGAACGGCCAATTCAAGTTAAAAGACAAGTAGGTGAGCTTATTTGGTTTGATTTTAAAGAAATTTGCACTGTGCCACGCAGTCAAAACGATTACCTGGTACTTGCGGAGAAATATCGTACAGTTTTTATAAGTGATATTCCTGTTATTCCGCCCAGTGAAAAAGATACTATTTGTTTGTTCGTTTGTTTAGTCGATGTATTGTATGATGCCCGGGTAAAATTAGTTATCTCTGCTGCAGAAACTGTGGCAGAGATTTATAGTAAAGGTTTTATGGTTTTAGAATACACACGCACGCATTCACGCTTATTAGAAATGCAATCACAAGATTATTTTAGCGGCGAGGAAAATAATAAATGACGACACTGACTTTAAAAACGAAATTGGCCTTGTTAACGACAGTGGTACTGTGGGCTTCGGCTTTTGTAGCCATCAGGGCAGGGCTACAAGGTTATTCACCGGGTGGTTTAGCCTTGCTGCGTTTTTTGATTGCTTCGATAGCAATTTATTTTATGTTTTATTGGTCGCGCAAAGAACGTCTTCCTATTCAGCGGCGTGATTTATACAGAGTATTGTTTGCAGGTGCCATTGGTATAGGCTGTTATAATATTGCTCTCAATTATGGTGAAATTTTAGTTCCTTCTGGCATGGCAAGCTTTATTGTGAGTCAAATGCCAGTAGTAACCACTATTTTAGCTGTCTTGTTTTTACGGGAGCGAATTAATCGTTATGGTTTATTCGGCATGCTACTGAGTGCGATAGGTGTTGCAATGATAGCGCTAAGCCATCATGCCGAATTTGGGTTTTATCTGAGCGTTCTTTATGTCATATTTGCTTGCTTTGCAGGTGGCCTCTATAATATTTTACAAAAACCACTTTTGCAAAAATATAAAGCGATCCATTTGACAGCGTATGCTATTTGGGGTGGAACCATTGTACTTTCTGTTTTTTTACCTGATTTAATTCATGACTTACAACATACTTCTCTAAAAGCAACGGCAACAGTGATTTACCTTGCTCTCTTTCCTGGTGTGATTGGTTATTCCACATGGGGTTATGCTTTAAGTAAAATTCCTGCTTCACGAGCAGCGAGCTTTCTTTATTCCATGCCTATATTTGCTACGTTAATAGGCTGGGTTTGGTTAGGTGAGGTCCCTGCTTTCATGGCATTTGTTGGTGGTTTGGTTGCATTATTAGGTGTGTGGATCGTGAATCATTCTTATAAGCGGTTGGTTAATGTGTCGACAAATACCTAGTTTTGTTTTTTGCTAGCCCAACCCTCCGTACTCTATCGAGTTTGAAAATAGTAACAATGAATAGTATCAACCAAAGCCCCCAACTTAACCAGCTGATGTAATTTGCCCACATCAAGCCAGTAAATTGAATAGTAATGACATTGGTTTTTCCAGGCTCTGGTGTAATACCAGCAATTAAATTATCTTGATAAACGATTCCTTTATAAGCAACTGTTTTTCCATTGAGTGTAATACGTAATAGTTTGGGATAATAAAGTATAGGTAGTTCAAGCAACTCTGTTGCTTTAGGTACATGTATTTTGCAGATAGTCATTGTTTTTTGTTGCTGGCAAAAGGGTTGCACCGCTTTTACATTCAAGGTTTGGGGTGCCTGTAAAAATCCAGTTAAAACGATCTCATCTATAGGAATAGGAATTGCGTTGTTTGTATTATTGCTTACTTTAAATTGTAGTTGTGGCACTTTGCTCTCTTTGAACCTGGATAGTACGCCAGGATTTAACGGCACTTCCCAATGAAATTTTCCAGGCACCAGATTCAGTGTTGCAATGGTTGAGCCATTTAATAATGCTTTAAGCTGTGAATGCGGTGGCAATTTTTTGGGAATAGCGCCATGTAGCGATAGGGTAGGTGCTTTTGCATAATGTAATAATGTTTGAGGTAGCGCGTAAGTCGTATTTAATTGTAAGGTTTTATTGATCATCAAAGAGTAAAGCATTAAGTTATCTATCTTATCAACAAACCCAGTATGTTTGTTAAATTCAATCGTATAAGCATTAGGATTATATATAGCATTAGGGTGTTTGATGAAGTGTGCCAGGTTAATAGTAAAGTAAGTCATATAAAGAGTAGGAAATGCAGCGCTTGCAGTAATGATAAGCAATAGCGCTCCTATAATAATATGTTTAAGATCCAGTTTGTTTTTGAATAACCAACACACTGCCCATGCAAATAACAATGCACCTATCCATATCAATTGATCGAGGAGACGCCAGCAATATTGCCCTATTAAGAATAAGGAGGGTAGCCATTGCCAGAAATTAATGGGTGACCATATGAGAATAAATGCTAAAAAAAACAGAATCAGTAAGGGTGGCAACCAATAATTAGCGCGCTGATTATGTAAACTGGATTTATTGATGAGTGCGTAACAACAAATACTCACAGCAAATAAAATAGGTAAGCCAATAGCAATTTGATGATTGCCAAGTGTGCCCTGGAATTGTAAATGACCAGGATAAAGTAAGTCTGAAATGGAAGGGTTTGATATTTTAAATAAAGCTATATCATTGGTAGTTTGTGCCATAATAAGATAGTTATGCAGCAAACCAATAGGGCCTAAAAACCACATGGCAAGTAGACAGCCAAAAGCAATCCCAATACCGGTGGCCAGTAAATTTCTCCAGTGTCGCTGATTTTTATATGTTATTAATAGTAATAATATAGCAAAAAATAGCGCGGTATAAACAAATGTGACAAGATGAATAGTAATCAATAAATACCATGCTAACCCCATTTGTAATAAAGTTTTATTATCATTGGGATGTAAGTAACGTTGTAGCGAATAATATAAAACAGCAGGTAAGATACCCAATGCTACTGTTTCGCATAAATTTCCAAAACCAGTGACAATGACAATATAATAAGGAGTTGTGAGATAAACTATGCTTGCCAGAATAGCGGCAGGTCGTGATTTAACAAACCAGTAGGCGAGACGTTGCATATAAACTCCACCTAGAATCAGACCGCACCAAATAGTAAATTTAACGGCGATAATGGGATTAGCAGGCGTGAACCATTTATAAATTAAACCAGCAAAAGTATAAGTAGTAGGCGCATAAAATTGATAATTAGGATAACGCCAGCCTGACAGTTCGAGTGGTGCAATTCGCAGAGGGAATTGGCCTTCAGCAAATGCCATTTTTGCTTCAATGACGTAGGCTATGTGATTGGCGTAATCAACAAGCGCTGGAATAAGTTGTTCAGAAGCGATAGGAGCAAGAAAAGCCGTAGCAAGAAATATATAGAATAATAGTAAAATAAAAGGTTCTTGGTAGGTTTTGAATAGAGTTTTCATAAAATCCTTTTCCTTTCTGCTAAGAAAAATTTTCTGTCCAGTTACTCCATGGCTGAGAGCCAGGTCCCAGGATCATGGATAAGCTAATTAAACTAACATTAGGTAATCCACTGACAGTGAACGTAGTCCAGTTCGTTCCGTCCCAATGTACAAAGCTGGGTTGTCCCCCTGAAGCTGCGCCTACAGCCCAGCAGTCATTTGTGTCGGCACATTTCACTTCATTTAAATTGACCACAGGGCTTGGATTAGATGCATCACGCGACCAGTTTGTGCCATTCCAGTGAACAAACAAGTCTTGAGCGCCATTGCTATTTCCTACAGCCCAGCAATCAGCAGAAGAGTTACAAAAAACACTATTATAAGTGGCAGAAGGAATACTGCCTCTCTCCGTTACTGAAGCATTAGCCCATGTGACGCCATTTTTGCGGGCGAAAATATTATTACTCCCAACAGCCCAACAATCAGTGCTTGAATTGCAATATATACTATTAAATGTAAATCCAGACAGTGCTCCTACAGTAACGGTGACCCAGGTAGTGCCATTCCATTGATAGAATTTATTGCCACTATTATCGCCGACAGCCCAACAATCATTGCTTGCATCGCAGCGTACACTAAAGAGGTTATTGTTTGATGCGCTTGCTGGCGTAAAACGAGTCCATGCGGTTCCATCCCAATGTGCTATGAGAGGATTGCCTCCTGATTTTTGGCCTACAGCCTGACAATCATTACTGGCATTACAATATATACTCTGCATAGTAACATTAGGTATGCTGGCAGGGTTTTGGGGTGTCCAGGTATTGCCATCCCAATGAACAAAAGTTCCGCTGGCGCCGACAGCCCATCCATCAGCATAAGATAGCATGCTAATACTATTAAGATTGACTGCGCTGGCTGAGGTTACAGAAGCATTGTTCCATGCCAGTTCAGTTGGATTGTTCCAGCGAATAAAGGTAAAGTTATTTGTTCCAGGTTTATTTCCTACTGCCCAGGAGTCTTGCAGTTGAATGCTTTCATTTAGCTTGCGTATGCCGCCTGGATCGCCTGGGTTGGCTGGAGTGATTGTGGGCGCACCACCTGTAGCGGATAAGTTGCATTGGTACTGTCCTACAGGTGTCGCTGTTGTATGTATTACAGCAGTGCTACCATCTACGCCTCGGGTTGCATTCAGAAAATCAGTTGTATCAACAGCGGTATAATTAATCAATTCGCGATCTATCATGATACGGCCGGAAGATTGGTAACCAGTTGTGCTAACGACAGGAATAGTCGTTGCGGTAGCAGTTAAAGCCCCATTGAGTGTTGTGGCGGGTGCAGGAGTATCAAAAGGTCCGGTCGATGTTATGGCATAAGTCCCATCGCCAACTGTTGAGTTAGTGATATTTAACCCTGAGCATGCGTCGCGGTTTGCTATGTCAGGTAATAATAAAGCCCGTGTTGCTTGTTCTAGCGCAGAATCAGCAAGATATAAGGCGCTGTTAGCCTCTTGATAGTTATTTGTCGAAAAGGCGCTGTTAGAAAATACGTAGGCGATTGTAACTGCAATAAAGCCAATAATAACAATCAACATAACCGTGACTAATGTAAGGTAGCCTTGTTGATTGTTAATTGTAATCATGAGAAGTTCCTCGGATAAATTGCTGTTGTCAATGTATAGTTAGTATTATTTTGTGTAATAACTAATGCAATTTTTATATAACGAGTTGCGGCTGTAGTTGCAGGCGGGGTAGTTCCATTTTGATCATAATAAGTGAATGTTAAGCTACTAATACCAAGGGCGAGTGTCTGCGTGCTTGCGCCTTTAGTCAGGTTTAGATTTGAGCCACTTTGTGTATAAGAGATGTTATTGTTATTCATATCTGTAAAGGTCAGTTGGCTTGCTGTTGCCGTGCTAATGTCTGTTGGTGAGCGGATGAGTTGAATATCGCGTGCCATACGTTGTATAGCTAATTGTCCTTGCCAATTAGCATCTAAAATATTTTCACTACTAAAAAATGCATTGAATCCTTGTGACAGCAATAAAGATGACATGGCAGCAATAATGCCCAGTATCACCATGACTATGATTAATTCAATTAACGAAAATCCGCATTGTTTTTGCATAGTTAATAATTCGCAATTAATAAATTTAACACCGCATTACCTAATCCACTTACAGTCACTGTAATAGTTTCATAGTTGTTGTCGCCACCAATCGTCGTTGAGTGACAAGATGAAGTGAGAGTGTATCCTGTTGGGACAGTACAAAAAGTAGGCACAGTTGAATTACAGGTAATACTGTTATACCCATTGATGCGGCGCTGGCCTATAACCCATTCCATACATTGCTTTGCTGTCTGCATCGCAATTGTATTTTGTAAAATAGTGGGTGTCTTGCTCATGGCAGTGACAAAGGACAATAAGATTGCGCTTGCTAGGATGCTGGTGATGACAATAAACATCACTAATTCAATTAAAGTAAATCCTTTTTGTTTTTTCATTGTACGTTTACCTTGCCAGTCAAGGGAGTAATAACGACTGTTTTGGTGCTGCCGCTAGATTGCAGTGGGATACTGGCATTTGCTGCAAGCGCAGTGCCAGGTGCTCCTGTATCTGTATAAGGGGTTCCATCGCCATCAAATACAATCAAACTATTAGGTAGATTAGTTAATGTGCCAAATGAAATACCTGTGTTCAAGGTGACGGTGGTATTACCTGAAGCAAAACGTGCTACTGTTCCCGAGCTGTTTAAGATTTGGTAACTACTAGTCCCTGTAGTAATAACTAATCTGTAACGCTGTGCTTTTGTCATCGATAAAGATTGTGTGTAACGAATATCATTAGCGAGTTGCTGTGCTTGACCATCCAGGCTAATGCTCGCAGCAGGCCAGTTAAAAAAAGGCAAGACAGCCAGTATGGCGATGATAATGATAACAATAATAAGTTCTATCAGGGTGAAACCCTGGATTTTGTGCAAGTTAACATCCATGTTTATTTAATAATAGCAAAAACAGGTTATTTGGTAGAGAATACTATACACATGGATGGGCTAAACAGGAAGAAATGTTGTGCTTGACTGGATGCTGAGTGAATATAATAAAAGAAAGCAGCAGTTGTACAATCTGCTTTTGCGCAAATCGCAAGTTTCTACTTCATCGGATCAGTGTTGTATTACCATTCACTCTCAAGAATTTTCTTTGGCTTATGCACGTCATACAGCAGGTAAATTTTTACTTGAATTTTATGCTTCTTATCCTTACGACAGTCAAAAAGGCTTAAAAGCACCGCTTTCTGCTATCATTAAACAATACCAGCTTAAAAAAATAAACTGCGCTTGGGTGCTAGCGCCGCAAGATTATCAACTGCTACAAATAGATGCGTTACCTGTACCAGATGATGAATTTCAAGCAGCTATACGCTGGAAGATAAAAGATCTATTACGTTTTCCTATAGATGATGTGGTGATTGATCATTTTGCTTTGCCAGCCAGCAAGATAAGCGCCATCAATAAAATAATGGTGGTAGCAGCGCAGTCCAGTTATTTGCAAAAAATAAGCGAAGATATTAAAGCTGCAGGGTTAAGTTTATCGACTATCGATATTCCTGAGTTGGCTCTTCGTAACATCATGACTTTATTTGAGCAGAGTAATCAAAGTCATGCTCTGGTTTACGTGCAGCAAACAACAATTCAATTGTTGATCACATTTCAAAAACAACTCTATTTTTCTCGTAACTTGGAATTTGGCTGGGTACTGAGTGAAAGAGAACCTGATAAACTGGCACAGGGTGTTGAGCAATTAGTTGCGGAGATACAACGTTCCTTTGATTACTATCAAAGTCAATGGCGGCAACCCAATCCTACACAAATGACCCTTGCTGCAACGCAGTTAATATCAGCGGCAGCCATAGATCAATTAGCGCAATCTCTTGCACTGCCTGTGCGATGGCTAAAGCCAGGCGATAAGTTACTGACTAGACAAGAAATGAGCTTTGAGCAACAAGGTAAGTATTTACCTATTATGGGTGAATTATTCCGTAAAGAGTATGAAGGCAATGCTACAACAAATTAATTTTTATAATCTGTTACCTAAAAAATCCGGATTTCAGCTAAGCCGGCAATGGGTGTTGTCTATTTATAGTGTGTTTGTACTTTTATTGATATTTATTTATGGTGTTGAGTTACGGCAAAAGCAACATTTACTTCCGCAGTACACTCTGCTGCATAACCAAATGTCTGTGCTACAACAACAGTTGCTTTCTCTGACGCAGCAGTATCCTGTCAGTGATGCAATTATTTTAAAAAATACTGTACATGAGCTGCAACAAAAACTCTTAAGTAAAAGCAAGATGCTAAATTTATTAACGAGTAAAATTAATTTCTCTGCCTATTTGTTGGGGTTTGCTGCAGTAAATGTTCAAGGCATCTGGTTGACGGAAATAGTATTTAATAATGCTGAGCAAAAAATAGATTTAAAAGGGTTTGCGTTGCAATCTGAGTTAATTGAAAAACTATTAGATCAATTAAGCAAAGAAACCGCTTTTTCAACGGTTAAATTTGAGGTGCAGAATATCACTGAAAACCCAAGGCCTCCCAGTTTTGAAATATCAGCCAGGGCAGAGGTCACAGCATGATAAAAGCGATAGCCTTGCCTGAGCAATGGATGAAGCAAATAAACGACCCAAAACGACGTATACTACTTTTTTTCTTAAGTTTAGTGATTATCTATCTTATCTGGTTTCTCCTGCTGTTAAATCCGTTACGGATAGGTAAAGATAAATTAATGGGTCAAATACAAGCACTGCAATTGCAAGCTACGGAAACTCAACAGCAAATTGATACTATTAAGCAGGCAGTTAAAACTGAATCTATTGCTAAAGCCATCGCAGAACAGCAGCAATTATCTACAAAAATACAAAGTATTCAGCAACAGCTAATTAAGACGAGCCCACTATTAATATCAATGGAGGACTGGATAAAATTGAAAGAAGCCATCCTTAGTCAAAAGGACGATATGGATAGCAGTATCACTTTGATAAGTATAAGTGATCTTCCTGTGCAGCCATGGACCCCAACAGCGGTCAATAAAGCCGATGTCGTAACAGGTGATATGTATGTGCATACATTAGAAGTAAAATTTCAGGCTGATTATTTTAGTACCATTCAGTATTTGTCGCGCCTAGAAAAATTGCCGTGGCATGTTTATTGGGATAGTTTGCAATATAGAGTGCAGACTTATCCCAAGGGTGATGTCATTATAAAATTTCATATTTTTACTACACAACAGAGTGAATCATGAGTAGAGCATTCGTCGGCAGTTTATTGTTATTATTATGCTGGCAAAGCGTGTATGCTGAATTACATGATCCCACGCGGCCAGCAAAATATGTGGATAATCAGTTGGCTGGCGCAATGGATACGAGTACGCTGGAGTTAGGTTTGACACTGGTATCGCCAGATCGGAGGGTAGTCGTGATTGATGGCCTGTCTTTGCAGGTGGGAGATAAAATTGGTAGTGAGCATATTGTAGCAATTGAATCAAATTGTGTGCGATTAGCCGGCCCAAGTGGTAATATAACACTGTTTCTGCTTGATAAACCAGTAAAGCAGGCAGTACAAAGGAATTTGTAAAACGGGAAAATGTACGATGCAAGGATGGAGCAGCTTATTTAGATTTATTCTACTAACAATCAGTATTGTTATTGTGAGCGCCTGTGCCACAAAAACAATACATCCCAAACATGGCACCGTAGGTGACCAGATGCAGGCGGATTTGCAACAGGCGCTTGCCAGTAATCAAAAGTTAACTAAAACACCAGTGCATGTTCCTTCAGCAGTAAGTAATGCGTTACTGCCTCCGGTTGCTGCGAATTTGTCAGGCACAAGGCGATCACCTCTAAAGCGCTTTGACGTTGCTGCCAATAAAATTCAGGCAAAAGCTTTTTTTATGAGTCTGGTCAATGGTACCTCTTATAACATTGTAGTGAATCCAGATGTCACTGGGACCATTTCATTAGATCTGAAAAACGTCACTATTCCTGAAACGTTAGAGGCGGTACGTGATGTGTATGGCTATCAGTTTCGTAGAACTTCTTATGGCTATGAAGTGTTACCGCCTGAACTGGAAACACGGATCTATGCTATCAATTATCTGGATGTGAAACGCAAAGGCACTTCTTTGACGCAAGTAAAATCAGGTCAAATTAGCGATAATGTCAGTGGTTTTACGACCGGAACAACTGGAACAACTGGGACAACGGGTTCAACGCCGTCGCAGCCTGGGCTTTCTTCTTCGCAATCCGCGCCTTCGGGTAGCAGCATTGATACGACTTCTGAAACAAATTTTTGGCATGATTTAGAAGCAACACTGAAACAAGTGATAGGAAATCAACCAGGACATTCTGTCGTAGTCAATTCACAAGCAGGCGTTGTGATTGTGCATGCGTTTCCAACTGAATTACAGCAAGTCGCACGTTATCTTGATCGTATTCAGTCAAGCTTAACGCGCCAGGTAATTATAGACGCAAAAATTCTTGAAATTGATTTGAATGATCAATTTCAAGCAGGTATCGATTGGAATTTATTTGGTAAAGTGGCTTTTGGCAATGGTGGTATTGCTCAAACGAGCAATGCGACTGCTTTTCCTAATACGAATATTCAACCATTAGATACTCTTGTCGTAGCTAATGGAGCTAGTACGGGTACTAATAATGCCATATTCACTCTTAATATTAACGGTGATTTTGGAGCATTAATCAATTTATTACAAACGCAGGGCAATGTTCAGGTCTTGTCTAGTCCTCGAATCTCCACGATTAATAACCAGAAAGCCATTATTAAAGTAGGACAGGATGAATTTTTTGTAACGGGGGTGACGACTAATAATATAGTGACAGGCTCAGCCACTGTACCATCGCAATCAGTTAGTCTGACACCGTTTTTTTCCGGTGTCACGTTGGACGTTACGCCTCAAATTAGTAGTGATGGTAGTATTATTTTGCATATTCATCCTTCAGTCAGTTTGGTTGTTGATCAAACTAAAAATATTGTATTAGGTAATGGTGGTACTGGTACGGCTGCAAGTAATACATTTACGTTGCCACTCGCGCTCAGCACAATTCGCGAATCAGATAATATTGTAAGAGCCAAGAATGGTCAGACAGTAGTCATAGGTGGATTAATGCAAAATACGATGACAGAAGAAATTGCAGCGGTTCCCATCGTTTCAAAATTACCAGGTATTGGCCCTTTTTTCCGTCGCACACAGCAAATTTCTAAAAAAACAGAACTTGTACTTTTATTACGGCCAATTATCGTGGATAGAGCAGGGGAGCACGAATACCTGAAAGAGACTGATCACACTTTTCAAAATATGAATCGTGGCTTTCATGAAGGTAGTTTGCCACAAGTATTTGGCAATGAAGCTGAAAAATCAACTGGTTAAAGGGGAAGCAGAATGTATTTGGAATACTTTAATTTTAAAGAATTACCCTTTGCTCTGACACCCAATGTCGGTTTTTTCTGTCAGTTGAGAGGGCACCAAGAAGCATTAAATGTATTATTGTTTAGCTTGCGCAGTGGCGAAGGTTTTATCAAAATCATAGGAGAAGTCGGTTCCGGAAAAACGTTACTTTGCCGTAAGTTATTAGATAGCCTGGATGATAGCTATGTCACAGCTTATATTCCTAATCCTGATTTGAACCCACTTGAACTACGTAAAGCATTAGCACGAGAACTGGGGATAGAATTCACTGCTGTACAAGACCAACATGAATTATTGACATTGCTGAATACCAAACTGCTAGAATTGCATCTTGCCGGTAAACGTACTGTTGTTATCATTGATGAAGCACAAGCATTACCGCTGGAAAGTTTGGAAGCAGTGCGTCTTTTGACAAATCTGGAAACACAAAAAAACAAGTTGCTGCAAGTTGTGCTTTTTGGCCAACCCGAGTTGGATCAACATTTAAATAAACTCAATCTTCGTCAATTAAAGCAGCGTATTACTTTTTCATATTATTTACCTCTTCTGAATCGCGAAGACATGGATACTTACTTGTTTCATCGTTTGGCGATTGCAGGTTATACATCGGGTGCTTTATTTGCCAAGAGGACCAGAAAAATTTTGTATCAAGCTAGCAGGGGAGTTCCGCGTATAGTCAATATTCTGTGTCATAAAGCGCTTCTCCTGGCCTATGGTTCTGGGGAATCTAAGGTTACGCCAAAAATGATGCAGTTAGCTATTCGTGATAGTGATGTAGGGTTTATTCCCAGGGAAAAATATTTATTGTTGAGTGTGATTATGAGTCTTCTCATTATCTCAATAATATTATTTTTTTTCTTTAAAGGAATTATTTGATGAGTGTCATTAATCAAATGCTTAAGGATTTAGAAAAGCGCGGACGCTCTTCGATGCATGCAGAGTTGGCTTTACCCGATATGCCTGTAACCGTATTTTTCCCTTATAAAAAAATAGCAAAAAAATCTTGGATTATGGTGGTATTTTTTTTCTTGTTATGCGTGTTGCTTATCATAAGTTATAAATTTTTTTTTACTCAGCACCATTCTGCTGTAGCACCATCAGTCAATAAGCATATTCAACCTAAGATCATGACATCGGGTGCGGTTAATGATCCCGTGACTGTCTTGTTGCATCTGACACCAGCTATAGTAACTGCGATTACTTTGCAGTTACAAAAAGAAACAACTTCGTTGCGCTTATTGCTCAGCCAGGATGCTTTATACCAGGTGAGTACGAATAATAAGAATCAATTGATTATTTTGCTCGAAAATGCAAGGTTAGTGACAAGTCTTCCTTCTCTCAATGCCATGAATAGCGCTATTCAGACCCTAAAAATGATTAACCAGCGCAATGGTAATTTAAAAATGGTATTAACCTTAAAAACAGGCGTTGAATTAACTCATTTGGAATTAAATGAAATGGGTAAACTGCCTGAGTTGCAATTAGATTTATTATCAACGGCTGATTCTGCTTCAGTGCAAACTAATCTAACAGTGAGCAATACCTATAAGCAAGAAAAAGCAGACTCTATTATTAAATTGAGAACAGATATCTCAATGAGTGACCAATATCAGCAAGCGTTGCGATTATCCACACAAGGACGTAGTAATGAAGCAATGATTGTATTAACTGAGCTTTTGGCCAAAGATCCAGAATATACAGCTGCAAGAGAGTCACTGGCTTCGTTATTAATGACACAAGGCAATATTATTAAGGCGGAGCAAGTCATAAAAATTGGTTTGCAACAACGGCCATTTTATCCAGGTTATATGCAACTTAAAGCCAGAATTTTGGTTAATGAAGGAAAAGTCGATCAAGCATTGCATTTATTACAATTAGCGCCACCCGCTTTGAGTACCCATCCCGATTATCATGCTTTTATAGCAGCACTTTATCAACGTCAAGGGCAGCCGCTGTTTGCCGAGAGATTGTATGAGCAGTTATTGGCATTGCAGCCTAATAATGCAACATGGTGGATGGGACTCGGTATTGCTTTGGAAAGTATGGGTAAGCGAACGCTAGCGATTGAAGCTTATTTAAAAGCAAGAAATAGTGATCACTTAAATCCTGAACTAAAAATCTATGCGGAGACACGTATACACCATTTGCAATAAGTGCATTACTCTAACATGAGGTAAACACATTCTATGGCTAATATTAAGAAAATACAGCTAGGGAAAATTTTGTTGCAGCAAAATATGATTACCCAGGAACAACTTGATACTGCCTTAACAGAGCAGATAGCCAGCGGAAAAAAGCTGGGAGACGTATTGATTGAAAGAGGTTTTATCAAGGAAGATAGTTTGTTGCAACTAATTGCAGATCAATTAAAAATCCCTTATATTGATTTACGAAATTACTCTTTTAATCCAGAGATTGTACATTTAATACCAGAATCCTATGCACGCCGATTTCATTGTCTTGTTTTGAAAAAAGATGATAAAGGTATTATGGTGGGGATGGCTGATCCGCAAGATGTATTCGCATATGATGAAATTTCACAAAAACTTAAACAACCTATCTATGTGGCTTTAGTGCGTCAAGAAGATTTAAATAAAATTTTGAATGTCGCCTATCGTCATGCAGCTGAGATTTCAAATCTGGCAGAAAAATTATCTATACAAATGGGAGAAAGTGAATACGATATTTCACAATTAGCAGCAGGAGTCTCGTCTGACGAAACCCCTGTCGCAAAATTATTACAGACTGTATTTGAAGATGCAGTACAGGTGAATGCATCAGACATCCATATTGAACCGGATGAGAAAGTGTTACGTATTCGCCATCGTGTAGATGGTATGCTTCATGAGCAAATTCTGAAAGAAAAAAATGTCTCGGATGCCCTTGCATTACGTCTTAAATTAATGGCTCATTTAAATATTGCAGAAAAGCGCATCCCGCAAGATGGTCGTTTTAGCATTAAAATTAACAAGAAAAATTTTGAAGTGCGTTTATCGACTTTACCTACTCTATTTGGCGAGTCAGTTGTCATGCGGTTACTTAATCAATCAGCTGATTTACTCAATCTTGATAAAATAGGTATGTCAGAGAATAGGTTGTTAAGATTGCGTAAAATCATGACATCGCCCAATGGATTACTATTAATTACAGGCCCTACAGGTAGTGGTAAAACAACGACTTTGTATAGTATTTTAAATGAGCTTAATAGAGAAGATACAAAAATTATTACAGTAGAAGATCCTGTTGAGTACCGTTTACCACGAATCACACAAGTGCAGGTTCAGCCGAAGATTGATTTGACATTTCCGCGTGTATTGCGTGCATCGTTGCGTCAGGATCCTGATATTATCATGGTCGGTGAATTGCGTGACCATGAAACAGCAGAAATTGCAATACGTGCTGCTATGACGGGACACCTCGTTTTATCAACGCTCCATACGAATGATGCGGTGAGCAGTATTGTACGTTTATTAGATATGGGAATAGAAGGTTATCTTATAGCAAGTGTCTTGCGTGCTGTTATCGCTCAGCGGCTAGTTCGATGCATCTGTCGAAATTGTGTTGTCAATTATCAAATTTCTACACAAGAAGAAATGTGGCTATTGTCAGTCGTAGGTTCTACCTATTCAGGCGTTACTTTTAAGCAAGGTGCCGGATGTGCCTATTGCCATCAAACTGGATTCAAAGGTCAAGTTGCAGTGTTTGAATTATTAGAATTTAATCCCTTGTTAGCTAATGCGTTACGTATGAAAAATACACTTGAATTTGAGCGAATCGTGAAAGACGACATGAGTTTCCACCCGCTGGTCTTAAGTGGATTAGAATTGGCGCGTTCCGGTCTCACTACATTGAGTGAAGTCATACGTATCATTGGTATTCCAGAGACAGAGGAGTTGGAGAAAAGTGTTTCATAGCGCGAAAAAGGTCATGATAAATTATGCCTATTTTTGAATATCAAGGCCGTGATGCAAGTGGAAAACTGGTAACAGGTGAAAGCACAGCTTTGTCTGCTGACAGCTTAAGTGCGCAACTTCTCACAGAAAATATTACGCCAGTTAAGATTATTCCTAAAAGGGAGCAAGATACTTTTTGGCAAAAATTGTCAAATAGTATTGAAAGCCAGAGAGTTAAAAACAACGATCTTAGTTTGTTTACCCGGCAAATGTATACCTTACTTAAATCAGGTGTTCCTATTGTGAGTGCGGTAAATCACTTGGCTGAAAATTCGCGTAGTAAGCGTTTATCTCAGGTATTACAGAGTGTATCTGAAGATCTTAAGTCAGGGCAAAGTTTGGGTATGGCTATGCAACATTACCCAGCAGTTTTTAATCCTTTAATGATTGGTATGGTGCGTGTAGGAGAAAATACGGGCCATCTGGACGAAGTTTTTTTGCATCTGACGAGTTACCTGGAGTTAGAAGGTAATACAACTAAACGTGCAAAATCAGCCATTCGTTATCCGTTATTTGTAATCACTGCTATCGTTATAGGGATGATCATCATCAATATTTTTGTTATTCCCATCTTTGCAAAAGTGTATATGCGTGCGCATATTCCTTTACCTAAGATGACCATTATGTTGATAAAAATTTCAAATTTCTTTATTGATTATTGGCCAATGATAATGATTTTTTTGATTATTCTTTTTGTCATATTGTCTCGTTATATAAGTAGTCCAAAGGGTAAATTAGCATGGCACAGGTATCAATTAAACCTTCCTGTTATCGGTGTTTTACTAAAGCGAATCATTTTACTGCGTTTTGCGCAAACATTTTCCATTGTAGCGAATTCAGGTATTCCAATTGTCGAAGGTCTTTCCTTGGTTGCACAATCGGTTAGTAATATTTATGCTCGTCAAGAAATTATTGCTATGCAAGAATCCATTCAGCATGGGAATAGCATTATTCAAGCAGCTTATGCCTGTAAGCTGTTTACCTCTATAGAGTTACAAATGTTAGCGGTAGCTGAAGAAACGGGTGAATTAGGGGCAATGCTGAATGAAATTGCTTATTATTACCAGCGTGAAGTCGATTATGATTTAAAAAGATTAACTGATATGATTGAGCCTATACTATTAATTGCTATCTCAATAATGGTATTATTGTTAGCACTTGCCGTTTACTTGCCGATATGGAATATGGTTAAGTTAGTTCATCATTAATGTTGGATAAAGCAAAAGGAGTTACTTTATGCGCATCAAACAGCTTGGTTTCACGCTCATTGAATTAGTCATTGTGATTGTGATTTTGGGGATTTTAGCAGTCATTGCTATCCCACAATTCATTGATCTGTCAGGTGATGCTAATAAAGCTGCTGTACAAGGCGTGGCAGGCGCCCTAGCGGCTGCCAATGCTGTAAATTATGCCGCAAGAAAAGAGAATTCTACCAATGGTGTGGCTGTTGCAAATTGTACTGCTGTTGCAAGTGCATTGTTAAATGCAACGCTCCCTACGGGTTATAGTATTACTTCGTTAGCTATTACTGCAGGGACGACTTCTGTTTGTACTGTTACGGGTCCATCGGGTTCTACTGCTACATTTTCTGGTACTGGTATATCTTAATAAAAAGCAGCACTAGCCTCTCATCCTGTAGGAGAGGCTAATGCTAAGCAGGTGCTGAATAGATACTTTAATTTTTATAAGCCCCAGTTACTTTACGCTTGTTGTAAGGTAACACAGCATAAAAGAGATACAATGATGCCTATATCCGTGTTCTTTAAAAATATATATTCTCCATTATATATTCATAATATATACAGAGAAGATGGGTTTACAATAATTGAGCTCATTATTGTTATCGTTATAGTGGGCATACTTGCGGTGCTCGCTTTGCCTAAATTTATTGATCTTTCTGGTGATGCAAGTAAAGCGACTATACAGGGTATTGCTGGAGCCTTGGCGTCAGCAAACCAAATAAATTATATAGCAAGAAAAGAGAATGCGGGTAATGGCGTAGCTGTGGCAAATTGCACGGCTGTCGCAAGTGCTTTAGTTAATGCAACTCTTCCAACAGGGTATTCCATCACATCCCTAGCTATTACTGCAGGTACCACCTCTGTTTGTACTGTGACTGGCCCATCTGGTTCTACTGCTACATTTCTCGGCACGGGAATTTAAAGCTAAGATAGCCTGTCCCACAAGGTGAGAGGCTGTTCCAGGCATCGGCTGAATGTATATACTGATCATACTTCAAGATGCGATTTGTAATGGGTATAGCATTTAACTGAAATCAAAAGGTAATTACTGATTCACTATGCTATTATCTCGCCTTCAGGTAAAGGTAAGAGAGGATAGTAGGGAGCAAATAGTGGCATGAAAAAGGTATTTATCTATGTATTAGCTGTCGTTCTTTTTCATGTTTGCATGACAACCTATGCTGACATAGGCAAAACCACTACTCACAAAATCACACATACTGACGATAAAATTTCTATATTACCTAAAACCAATATTAACGGTGATATACGCACTTACTATTTTACGCGCGATTACAGTAACCCTTCCATGAATAATCAATCTGCTTTTTCCTTGGGAGGGAAGCTTAACCTATTGACTGAGCCATTTTTAAATGGCTTCAGGGTAGGTGGTACATTATATCTGGCTCAACCGCTGGGACTTAATTCTAAAACTTACTCTCGCGTAGATAATACCTTGCCAGGTAGTCCAATTACGACATTAGGACAAGCTTATGCTCAATATCAAAATACCTATATATTAGGACGCTTGGGTGATCAGCTGATAACAACCCCTTGGGTGAACCCAGCGGATTCACGTATGATTCCTGCTACTTATCAAGGCGTGTATTTAAGCGTAACGCCGACTAAAGATATTACTTTTAGCGCTATGCGCCTTATTCGTTTCAAAAGTCGAACATCGAGTACTTTCACGCAATCCAACCTTTATAACCCTGCTAATACCGGAGGAACCTCTATCACAGCGTTAGGAAATAAAATAGATATTGGTACACTGGCGTTTGGTGTTCAGTATATGCATGACACACTGCTGGCAGAAGTATGGGGGTATCGGTTTTATAATTTCGTGCGCTTAGGTTATGGCGATATGAGTTATACATGGAAAACGGGTAAAATGATTAATCCAATATTGGGAGTTCAGGTGGCGAATGAGTGGAATGATGGCAGCAATATTCTGCAGAGTGTAGGTGCGGGCACAACGCAGGGATCTTCGTATGGTGTGTTGGCGGGCGCTGAAATAGCAGAAGGCAAAATGACTTTAGCATTTGATAAGATTCCCAAGCATCCAGGCGGCTTCCAAAATGGCGATGTAATATCACCTTATACTTCTGGCTATGCTGCTGACTCTCTTTATACTACGTCAATGATAGCAGGTTTGATCGAAAAAGCAGCAGGTTCTGCTATAAAAGTAGCAGGAGAATACTTGTTATTTAACAAACAATTACATCTTTTAGTAAGTTATGCGAAATATAATACCGATCCTTATGCTCATAGCACCAATGAAACTGATTTTGATGTTACCTATATGCCCAATGGTGTATTGAAAAACCTGTCTCTGCGTGATCGCATTGGATTTTTAAATGGCGATACAAAAGAGGGACATTTCGTTTATAACCGAGTTATGTTGCAATATGATTTTAGCTAGGGAGAGGCGCTATGAGTATAGTTTACGAGTTCTTATTGTCATAGCCAATTCTTCTAGCAATTGCAATGTATCATCCCAACCTATACAACCATCAGTAATACTTTGCCCATAAACAAGAGCTTCTTTTGTCTGAAGCTCTTGTTTTCCAGCAACCAGATTACTTTCCAGCATAATACCATTAATAAAGTGAGATCCCTTTTTTAACTGGTCGATTAAAGCATGGACTACTGTGTGCTGAAGTCTATAATCTTTCATGCTATTGCCATGACTGCAATCAACCATCACGCGAGGGGTTAATTGAGCTTCCTTTAAAAAGCGAGCAGTTTCTTGAATATGGCTGGCTGCATAATTGGATGCAGTATTTGAACCACGTAAAATAACATGGCAGGCAGGATTGCCGGCAGTACGAATCATGGCTGGCATACCTGCTTGAGTAATGCCAAGAAACGGGTGTGAATGTTGTGCGACCTTGACTGCATCAATGGCGACTTTTATGTTGCCATCCGTATTATTTTTAAAACCCACTGGCATAGCTAAACCTGAGGCAAGTTCACGATGAGTCTGGCTTTCTACCGTACGTGCTCCAATTGCGCACCATGCAATAAGGTCACTTAAGTAAGGAGGAATAATGGTATCTAAAAATTCTGTACCTGCAGGTACCCCAAGCTGATTAAGTTCAAGTAATAATTGTCTGGCGAGTGTCAAGCCCTGGTTGACAGCAAAGCTTTCATCCAGTCCTGGATCGCTAATTAACCCTTTCCAGCCGACTGTCGTACGCGGTTTCTCAAAATAAACTCGCATGATAATACAAAGGTCATCAACAAATTTTTCTGCTGCCGACTTCAAAAGTGCTGCATATTCTAAAGCAGTAAGCGTATTATGAATAGAGCAGGGGCCAACAATAACTAGCAGCCGGTTATCTTTACCCTGAATGATATTACTCACATTGTGGCGTGCCGAGTTAATAGTCGCAAGCGCGCTCGAGCTGAGTGGCTTTGATTTAATTAATTCATGAGGTGTAATCAATAATTGCTCAGAATCAAGTTGTGACTTATTAATTAGGTTGTGCATAATTTAAGATTTTGTTTATTTTTAAGTGGGTCATTTGTAACATATCTGACTGTTCGGGGCAATAATTCAAGCTAATACAAAAGAGGAGTGAGTTAACATGATAAATAAAAAAGCTGTTCATCTATTAGGATATGGCTCCAGTATTGCAGGTCCGGGCCCAGGATGTGGTGATGGGCCATTATTTTTGCAACAGTCTAAGTGTTTTGCGGATCTTGCTAAATCAGGCATAGACTTGCACTGGCAGCTAATGACAATGCCCAGTAAGAATGACCCATCTAAACTAGCATCAGTGCTTAGACAATGCACTCTGGTCGCTGATCATGTTGCTGATCTTGTAAAAAATGAAAAATTTTTTATTGTCATGGGGGGGAGACCATTCTTGTGCTATTGGGACTTGGAGTGGGGCACAGCAAGCGATGCAACAAGAAGGGTCACTAGGGTTTATCTGGATTGATGCTCACATGGATAGTCACACGCCACAAACGACGTTGACGGGTAACATTCATGGGATGCCGTTGGCATGCTTATTAGGGTTTGGCGAGCAAGGCTTAATTAATTTGGCCACTCCTACGCCAAAATTCAATCCAAAACATATTTGTTTAGTCGGTATCCGTAGTTTTGAGCCTGAAGAGGAAGCGTTATTAAAGCGCCTGAATGTTAGAATTATTTATATGGCAGAAGTGAGGCAACGTGGCTTAGCTGATGTGATGGCAGAGGCTATCAAGATTGCGACAACAGGCACAGTGGGTTATGGTCTTAGTATCGATATTGACAGTATCGATCCTGCAGATGCACCCGGTACAGATGTAGTTGAACCAGGTGGCTTAGCTGGGGAGGAGCTCTGTCAGGCAGTGCAAGTTTTTGCGCATGATAAACGTTTAATCGGTGCAGAAATTGCTGAATTTGATCCTCATCGTGACAAGGACCAAAAGACAGAGAAGCTGATTGCCAGACTAGTGAGTGCTATCACTTTAGGAAATATCGCCTTAGCCTAATTTGAGTGCGTTTGCCATGGGCGCAGGATAATGAGTCTATACCAAAAAAAAATCCAATCATCTGCAATTTATGTTATTCTAGATAGTATTATAAATAGTCACTGGCTGAGCTTCCATGACAGATAAGATCCATGAAATACTTACTTTCTGGTTCGGCGACTTAGGCTGCGCGGACTTGCCTACCAGTGATCGCACCAATTTATGGTTTGGTGAAAGCGAAGAATTAAAAAAGAAAATGCTCCAAGTTTATAAGGATGAATACACGGCTGCGACTAACAACGAATTAAAGCATTGGGCTGAATCCCCACGCGGTAGACTCGCATTAATTATTCTCCTCGATCAATTTTCACGCTGGGCCTATCGTAATTCTTCTGATGCATTTAACTATGATAAAATTGCGCAACAATTATGTGAAGAAGGCTTGCGGGAAAAAATGGATCATTCTCTCACATTAATAGAACGTGTATTTTTTTATATGCCATTTGTACATGCGGAAGATGCTGGGAGGCAAGAACAATCAATACAGCTATTTCAAAACCTGGTTTCGCTCTCCATGGCAGAAACAACCCAGGTTTATCAACTCTTCCTTGCTTACGCCTATGCTCATTTCAGAGTAATAAAAGAATTTGGCCGTTTTCCACAACGCAATGAAATATTAGGCCGTCAATCCACTCCTGCAGAAATAGCTTTTTTAAAAAGCGCTTAATTGATGCTCCATCAATTCAATTCATATAGAAATTCATAAAAATCAATAAGTTAAATAGATATAGCAAAAAACCAAAAAAGCCATATGCAATTGAATGAAGTGATACATAAATTAACGATAAACAATTTTTAGATCAAATATGTTCCATTCATGGCGTTCTGTTTGTATAATTACCAGGCAATTAATACAAGCAGGAGTCTAAAATGGCAGAAACGAGGGGTCTATATAAAATCAATTATACAACACGTGATGAGCCACGTGATAAAGCGACACGTCCACGATCTGGGTCTTTTGTTGAATTTACGGAAACAGACTGTTCAAGTACTCATATATTTCATAGTTTACATAATCCAAAAAAAATGAGCGGGTTCTATAATACAGTCCGAGAATTTAAGCGATTTGATGAAGGAGAGAAGTCCTCTATATTGCCCACTGGTATGGGTGCATTTCGAGCTATTGCTGTTAAGAAAATGAAAACAGAAGAAGAGTATGATATTAAAGCTGCAGCTGAAGCTAATAAAAAAGTACGAGGGTTTGGAGAATGTATATCGCATAAAAAGCAACAGTACCAATTTTATGAATTCATTGATGGAACAGTTTTAAGTGAGTACAAATTTAAAAATGATGTGGACGTTCTAGAATGTATTACTGCTCTTGCTCAGGATTTGGAACATCTACATAACTCAGGTTATGTACATTCTGATTTTTGTGAGAATAATATCATTGTTGGTGAATGTGAAGTTAAAGATAGTGCACGTAAAAAAACTGTCAAGGTCATTGATTTAGATTTTGCAGAAAAAATGTCAGAGAGTAGCGAAGCATACGATGATATTTATGAGTTTGGGTCATTGCTTTTAAAAATAAGTTCTTTTCGGTGTTTGCCGCAAACAACAAAAGCATTTATACGGCAGATTTGTACACCGCTTACAGAACCTAACTCTTTTCAAAAAAATCTTCCTTTAAGCGTAATAAAAGACAGTTTAACAGATTATTTAACTTTTCTTCAAAAAGATATACAAGATAAATCTGTTAGGGATTTTGAATATTCAAGGCAGGTATTAAAATTATTTTTGCTCCAGCAAATAAACTCTTTAAATTATGAGTGCGAGAAAAAATCAGAAGGCTCAAGAAATAAAAAAGAACAGTTTGAAAAAATAGTAAAGGAATTGCAGTCTGATCATCTGACAGAAGAAAAATTAAATAGTTTAATTATGCAAGCTGCTATTATTTCAAATTATCGCAGAAAAATTAACCAAGACCGGTTAGGGTATGTTAGCTCGGGGTTATTAACGCTTGGTCTGGGATTCTTCCTATTCAATTGGAATGCTTTGAGTTGGAGGCAGTGGGAAAATATAAGATTCCCAGCAGGCAGCTCTTATGCAAATACTTATGCAGCAAGTTTAAAAGATGAGACACGGAAAGTTACAGTTGATGGTATTGTAAAAACAAGCTACGAAAACTTTAAATCTACGTGATTCTGAGAATTTCTATAGCTTTTCAGATATTTCTGTATCACGCTATTGTTTTTGCCGTGTTATTCTTGCAAAGGCACACTCTACTGTTTTATAACACAGCCTTTTCCGGGGCTGTGTTAGGGTCTAAATAAAATTGATCTATTGCAGTATTTATCCTATTCAATTAAGAGTTATTTTCTGTTATCGTATTTTTAAGATTTCTCCTCATGAGTCCTAATAATATGAAGTATAAACCGTATCATTTTTCACTACTTTTACTATTATCCGTTCTTTTGGGTTCATTAGTGGGCTTTGGCGTTGGCCCCAAAGTAATTATTCTAAAACCATTAGGTGACATTTTTTTAAATTTAATGTTTATGGTTGTGGTTCCACTCGTTTTTTTTAGCGTAACATCGGCTGTTTCAGCGCTGGGGGAATTAAAGCGTGCTTGGAAAATAATTTTAAATATGTTGGGAGTTTTTATTTTTACCAGCACAATTGCAGCTATTTTTATGCTGATTGTGGTGCATATTTTCCCGCTTAACCAGACAATGATCTTGCCTTTAGCAGTAGCAATTAAAAATAATCCTATAAACTTTGCCAACCAGCTGGTAAGTATTTTTACCGTTCCTGATTTTATAAATCTATTTTCACGCGACAATATGCTTGCATTAATTTTCTTTTCACTATTGGTAGGATTAGCAACAGTAAGCTTGAAAGAAAAAGGCGCTTTATTGGCTGCATTTTTTCAAGCGGGTCAAGAAGTCTCTATGCGGTTGGTTTCATTTGTCATGTATTATGCACCTATCGGTTTTTTTGCTTATTTTGCCGTTTTAGTGGGAACTCTGGGTTCAAAATTATTAGAAGTCTACTTGCGTGCTACTGTCATTTATTCTCTTGCCGCGCTAGTTTATTTTGTCTTTGGATTGACAATATATGCTTATTTATCGAGTAAAAGTAGAGGCATAAAAGTCATTTGGAAGAATATTTATTTTCCTGCGATCACGGCTTTGGCAACTTGCAGTAGTGCGGCTACTATTCCAGCTAACTTAACTGCGACAAGAAACATGGGCGTACCAGCTCAAATTTCTGAGCTTGTCATACCATTGGGCTCTGTTATTCATAAAGATGGTTCAGTCCTGGGAGGGATAGTAAAAATAGCTTTTTTGTTTGGTGTTTTCCATATGAACTTTGCAGCACCCAGTGTAATAGGACTGGCAGTGATAGTGGCTGTTTTAGTTGGAACAGTCATGGGAGCGATTCCGAGTGGTGGGATGGTAGGTGAAATGCTAATTTTATCTGTTTATGGCTTTCCATCACAAACACTTATTATTATTGCTGCCATTAGTATTTTGATTGATCCTTTGGCGACTATGCTTAATGCTACCAGTAATACGGCATGCAGTATGCTAGTTGCTCGGTTAGTAGAAGGAAAACATTGGCTAAAGGAGAAATACGCGTATGCGTATTCATAATGCAGAAATTGCTGCTATCTTCAATAAATTAGCAGATTTGCTAGAAATCCAGGGTGAAAATCCCTTTCGTATTCGTGCGTATCGCAATGCAACTCGTATTCTTGTTGATATGCCAGAAGATGTGGCAAATCTGTTAGAGAAGGGGGCTGACCTGACAAAAATAACCGGCATTGGTGCTGATTTGGCTAACAAAATTAAAACAATTGTGACAACAGGTGAGTTACCTTTATTAAATGAAACAGCAGCTCATGTTCCTCCCCTTTTAAGCCAATTAATGCAGATTGAAGGTCTTGGTCCCAAACGAGTGCAACGACTTTATAAAGAATTATATATCCATAATATGATTGATCTTAAGCGTGCAATCAAGCAGGGCACTATTCAAAAATTACCTGGGTTTGGTGTTAAGATAGCGCAACGTATTCAAGAAGGTGTTAAATATCTGAGTGAGAGACCCAGACGTTTTAAACTCGCAGATACCATTCCTGTAGCTGATTATTTGTTGTCTTATTTAAAAAAACATAAAGACATAAAAATTGCAGAATGTGCTGGTAGTTTTAGACGTAGGAAAGAAACAGTAGGTGATCTTGATATATTAGTTATTTCTAACGAAAATGTTTCTGTTGTTGATTACTTCGTTAAGTTTGAAGAAGTCGTTGCTGTTATTTCCAAAGGAATGACTCGCTCGACAGTTCGTTTACGATCTGGTTTGCAAGTCGATTTGCGAGTCGTAGCACCTGCTTCTTATGGCGCAGCACTGCTTTATTTTACCGGTTCAAAAGCCCATAATCTTCGTCTACGTAAAATCGCCATAGGAAAAAAACTTAAAATAAATGAATATGGTATTTTCAAAGGAAAAAAGTATATCGCGGGGAAAACTGAAAAAGATGTGTATAAGCAAATAGGGCTTTCCTATATAGAGCCAGAATTACGTGAAGAACGGGGTGAAATTGAGGCAGCACAGCGAGGTAAATTACCCGAATTGATTTCGCTGAATGATATCCGTGGAGACCTGCATTGCCATACGCATGCGACTGATGGTAAGGATAGCTTGGAAGCGATGGCTAAAGCAGCTGCTGAGCTAGGTTATGACTATATTGCAATTACAGATCACTCGCATAGTCTAACAGTAGCTCACGGTTTGGATAGTCAAGGATTACAGCAACAAATCAATAAAATTGATCAACTCAATCAGAAGCTTAAAAATATTGTTATTTTGAAATCGTGTGAAGTAGATATTCTAGAGGATGGTTCACTTGACTTGCCTAATAGTATTTTGCATCAGTTGGATATGACCATTTGTTCAATTCATTCCAGATTTAATTTATCGCAAAAGAAGCAAACAGAACGTATCATCCGTGCTATGGATAATCCTTACTTTAATATTCTTGCACATCCCACAGGGCGCTTGCTTGATCGACGTGAACCTTATGCAGTTGATATTGCAAAGATCATGCAAGCTGCAAAAGAGCGGGGTTGTATCCTGGAAATTAATGCACAACTTGCACGTATGGATCTTGATGATGTGCATTGTAAAATGGCGAAAGAACTGCGATTACCCTTGGTGATTTCAACAGATGCACATAGCACTTCGCAATTACGCTACATGTGTTTTGGCGTGTATCAGGCGCGACGTGGCTGGTTAGAGAAAAAGGATGTTATTAATACACATAGCGTTTCTAAGCTAAAAAAGTTGTTACAACGCAATCGTTAAGGTATAGAGGATCAGTGCCTTGTAGATTCTGAATAGGTGGCCTTTTCCACCAAGGGAGAGGCTATCTTAAATATCAAGCTGTGTATAAGTAAAAATTTTTGTCGTATATAGAGATTTAAGTTATTGAAATTTACCTACTAAAGTGACTATGATGAGCACCCATTAATAACTGGGTTAGTGCCATGAATAGCATCCTACAAGCTCAATTTTCCAATTGGAAAGCCATACTTCTCTATAGCGTAGTCTCATTTTTCCTGTTTTTTGAGATGGCAGTACAAGTATCGCCAAGTGTCATGGCGACCCAATTGATGCACGACTTAAATATCGGTGCATTTGGTTTAGGCGTGATGTCAGGCGTTTATTTTTATACTTATACAGCCATGCAAATTCCTTCAGGTGTTTTATTTGACAGGTACAACCCTCGTACAATTATTACCTTATCTATTCTCGTTTGTACTATAGGTACTTTACTCTTTTCGCTGGCAAACAATATTTACTTAGGTTCCATTGCGCGCTTATTAATGGGTTCAGGCTCCGCATTTGCCTTTGTTGCGGTTTTGGTTGTGACAGCAGATTTATTTAAAGCGAAATATTTTGCCATGATGACGGGCATTACTCAAATGTTAGCTGCTTTTGGTGCTATGGCAGGGCAGATGCCTATTAGTGTTTTACTGACTTATGTAGGTTGGCGTTACACCTTATGGATTTTAGTAGTTATTGGTATCGTGCTAGCCATAGTCGTTTGGACATTATTAAAATATGAAAGAGGTAGGGGTGCAGCACACCCTGTAGAAGATAGAGCCGATATCAAAACGAGCCTCAAAAAAATTATTTCAGATCGTCAAACGTGGTATATCGCTTTATATGCCTGTTTATTATGGACTCCTATGTCGAGTTTTGCATCTTTATGGGGTGTCCCTTTCTTAATAAGCGCAGACCACTTGGGGCAAACCACCGCAGCATTTTTATGCTCTTTTATGTGGCTGGGGCTTGCACTTGCCAGCCCATTATTAGGGATATTCTCGACTGCAATAAATAATAGAGTTTTTCCTTTGTTTGTTTCCGCATTAATAGGTGCAATTGCTTTTGGTATGATTCTGGAATGTCACCTTTCATTAATCACTCTTGGAGTACTATTATTTTTTGCTGGTGCAGCTTGTTCTGGGCAAGCATTAAGTTTTACTCTAGTAAAAGAAAATAATTCTAGTGCAGTCAAGGCAACTGCTATTGCTTTCAATAACATGGCAGTTGTTATCTCAGGTGCTGTATTTCAACCACTCATTGGTAAATTAATTGAGTCGGGTCATGTGGCAGGTTCTGCTATGATGGATAACCCTGATCATTTTAAGCAAGGATTGTACCTGGTTTTAGCGGCTTATATTATTGCTTTTGTCATTTCGCTCAGGTTTATTAAACAGCCAAGGTATTGATTATATTTAATACTTAATTCCCTGCAGCTTGCCGCGGGCACAATGAGCTGGAGGATTGTCAATTAATTGAATAAAATGTTATTGGCAACTATTAGAAATTTAAATAAAAGTTAATTTTTCCTTAAGAATGAACTGATATACTCATTTAACTAAAGTAACTTGATAATATTGAAATACTATTTTAAGACCCCAATCTTAAGTTTTTATAGGCCAATTTTCATGCATAACTATCTCAAATTCGACAAAAGGTTTTTCTGCGATTTATGGCGGTTGCTAAAACCTTATTGGACTTCCGAAGAGAAGATATCGGCGTGGGGATTATTATTTTTAAACATACTTTGTGTGTTAGGTGAAGTGCGTGCAAGCATAGGAATGAATCACTTTCATAAAATTTTTTATGATGCGTTACAAGATTTTGATAAAAATGGCATCATTGCTTCATTAGAATATATTTTAGTAGTATCTTTATTGTTAATGCTAGCAACGAGTGGCGCTATTTATTTTAATGGATTATTAAGTATTCGCTGGCGTAGATGGTTGACCAATCACTATTTGCAACGATGGTTAGATAGACAATCGCATATGCATGCTTTAAATCAGCATATTGATAACCCAGATCAACGTGTCAGTGAAGATTTAGATAAATTCCCAAGCGCCACGCTTTCTTTATTTTTTGGACCCAGCAAATTATTACATTCCATCTTGATATTGATTTCTTTTGGCTACATTTTATGGGATTTATCAAAAAGTTTCTCATTTCATTTGCTGCATGCAGTTTGGGTTATTCCCGGATTTCTTCTGTGGATTGCTTTGTTTTATGCGATTATTGGCACGCGTATCATTAGCTGGATCGGGAAAAAATTGGCGATGCTGGATTATCAGCAGCAGCATTATAATGCTGATTTCCGCTATAATTTAGTTAAATTGCGTGAAGGGCAGAAAGTATCGGGTGAAAAGCTGAATAGTGAGAAATTTCATGGCTTATTTAGCCTGATTTATAATAATTTTATCACTATTATCTCTTTGAAAACACGACTCGCTTTGTTCACTAAAGTCTATGGATCTCTCTCTTATATTATTGGTTTTGCTGTTGCGATACCTTTTTATTTGGCAAAAGCATTTCAATTAGGAACAGTGACACAGATATCCAGTGCATATAATTCGGTAATAAGTGCATTTTCAGTATTTATGGAGTCTTTTACTGAGTTAGCTGAGTGGCGCTCTATCATTCATCGATTAGCGGAATTGAATCAGTCTATAGAAGTGTTGCATGAGCCTATAGGTATAGCTTCTCCCCTTACAGGAGAGGCTGAACATGATCAGAATGACAAAAACTTTAACCATGTGTAGGAATAACCAACCTGTCTCCCTCTTGAATATCATTGCTCGCTAAAAGATTTGCAATTCGAATATCAGGCGCTGTGAGATGAAACTTTCTTGCAATTTTTTCTACAGTATCACCTTCCCTTACTACGTAAATGGTATCTCCTGGCGCTAATTGATATTTCTGCATGTTATTTGTTTTAGTGATATGCGTTGGGACAATAAGTTTAGACCCAACCGCTACTACATACATTCTTTTAAACCGATTCGCAATGAGCAATGCTTTAACGGGGAGATGAAATTTATCAGCAATTTTCCGCAGATTGTCGCCATGGCGAACCATATAGAGAGTATCACCTGGCTGTAACGAGTAAGGTGTGTGTCTATTTTCTAGCATGGCTAGCGCAGGATTTTTGCTAGAAACTGTGACGTGATATTTTTCGGAGTCTAAAATTCTTTGAGTAATTTCTGTATTGAGCGTGGGTATACGTAAATGAGAGCCTGGCTTTAAGTTATTACTACTTAGTGAATTCATCTTGCGAAGAGTGGGTGGTGTTGTTTTGAATTTTTTTGCTACGGTGAGCAAGGTATCGCCTGGTTTGACTTTATACTTTCTTATCAGCGCCTGCTCATATAAAGGTGAGCGTGTAAAATTTTCAGTAAACTGTTCCACATTTTGAATGGGTAGAATAAGTTTATAAGGGCCATTTGGATCCGTTGCTATATGATTATAACCTGGGTTTAGTTGTTTTAAAGATTGTATGCTTAAGCCAGCTAGATAAGCAGCATGACTTAAATCAATTTGTCCACCTACATCGATTTGTGCAAGATAGGGTGCATTATGTACAGATGGAAAATCAATGGGATAACTTTCCGGGTTAGCAATAATAATAGCTAAAGCTAAAAGACGAGGGACATAGTCACGTGTTTGTTGTGAGAGGGGAAGTGACCAAAAATCTGTACTTCTTCCTTCCTGGATATTTTTATGAATAGCGGCGAGCACATTACCTTCTCCTGTATTATAGGCGGCAATCGCAAGCAGCCAGTCTCCATCAAAAAAACCACCTAAATAAACCAGATAATCTAAAGCGGCTTTAGTTGATGCAATAACATCACGTCTACCGTCATACCACCAGTTTTGTTTAATACCAAAACCGGTTGCTGTGCCTGGCATCATTTGCCAAATGCCACCCGCACCCGCAGTAGAATAAGCAAATGGATTATAAGCACTTTCAATCATGGGTAATAAAACTATTTCTAAGGGCAAGTGACGCTTTTTGACTTGTTGCGAAATGTAGTAAAGATAAGGTGCCGCACGTTGAGCTGAGTGTAATAAAAAGCCTGGGTTACTCATAAAAAAATTAAGCTGTTCTTGGACTTCAGGACTATCTTCATAGTGAGGTAAAGTAAATTCAGAACGTAACAAATCCCACATATTGTCTGCATTATGAAACCGATCAATATCATCTGCAAGGCTTTGCTTACGTGCTTCAGAAAAATGGAAATTTTTTTGATAAACTTGTATGCCTTCAATATTAGGATAAGCAACAGAGACACTACTGATCAAGACACAGTAAATGCCAAGTAATATATTCCTTATGATTATATTGCACCACGCTTGTATCATTATTTATGGCCAACAAATGTTTAGAAAGATGCAAAGGTCATATTGGATACTATCATAGAAGTTGTTTTACATGCGAAAACTATTTAAGGTATATTATCCTAAGCCAAACCATAAGAAGACAATACATTGGTCAAAACCTACCGCACAATTCAACAATGGAATCACTGGCTTGCCCAGTTTCTCGGCACACGTATACTGGAGGCCGAGCAAAAGCTACTGACTCGAATTTACGCAGAGCGTTATGGAAAATATGCTGTATTGGTTGGTGTTCCGCGACAAGCTATGTTACTAAAATCAAGTGTAATGTCTAATCATGTTGTTATAAGTCCACTGATTAATAAACATAAACACATTCAAAATATTGAAAGCGATTTTTATGAATTACCTATTATTCCTGGTAGTGTTGATCTAGTCATTTTGCCACATACATTAGAATTCATTGATAATCCCCATCGATTACTGGTTGAGGCATGTCGTATTGTTAAACCAGAAGGAGATATCATTATCTTGGGGTTTAACCCATTTAGCTTGTGGGGGTTAAAGAAATACCTGACTAAAAATAAAAATATTCCCTGGAATGGAAATTTTATTGGTGCAAGTAAAGTAATAAAATGGCTTAAGCTGGCTGATTTTCAAATAATTCAACAAGAGATGTTATTGTTTCGGCCACCTGTTTCAAAAGAAAAAGTTTTTCAAAAGCTCCAATTTCTTGAGTGGATTGGAGGTAAATGTTTTACTCCTTTTGGAGGAGTTTATGCTCTGATAGCAAAAGCAAAGGTGATTCCTTTAACACCTATTAAATTACGCTGGAAGCAAAAATTATCTCCCCTTTCTGTTACTCTTCCAGGCCCTACTATGCGAGATAGACAATGAAACGAGTTGTTATTTTTACAGATGGTGCTTGCCGCGGGAATCCTGGTCCTGGTGGTTGGGGAGCGCTATTGCGATATAGCAATCACGAGAAAACTATTTCGGGTGGGGAATTAAATACCACTAATAATCGTATGGAGTTGATGGCTGCTATTAAGGCATTGGCAGCAATACGTGAGACTTGTACTATTGAACTCTATACGGATTCACAATATGTGCAAAAAGGGATAACCGAGTGGTTACCAGGATGGAAAAAACGGCATTGGAAAAAAGCTGACAATAAGCCAGTAAAAAATGCCGACTTATGGCAAGAACTTGAAAAGCAGACGCACCGTCACCAGGTCTCCTGGCATTGGGTGAAAGGCCACAATGGCCATCTAGAAAATGAATTAGTAGATGCGTTGGCGAATAAAGCCATTGATGATTTTCATGGAAAAATTGAATAGAGAATAAATTATGCGACAAGTTGTGCTTGATACTGAAACCACCGGTTTGCAGATAGCAGACGGTCACAAAATTATTGAAATAGGTTGCGTTGAGTTAGTCGACCGTAAATTCACAGGTATTCGCTATCATCAGTATCTTAACCCGCAGCGCGATATAGATGAGGGTGCACTTGCTGTGCATGGCCTTTCCAATAAATTTTTAGAAGAAAAACCTCTTTTTAGTGAAATTGTCCAAGATTTTATGAGCTTTGTGAATGGCGCTGAGTTAATTATTCACAATGCACCTTTTGATGTGGGTTTTATTAATTATGAGCTCAATTTGGTGCAAAAAAAATGGCGTACAGTAACTGATTATTGTCGTATTATCGACACGCTAGTATTAGCCAGGCAATTACATATAGGTCAGCGTAATAATTTAGATGCCTTATGCAAACGTTACAAAATTGATAATTCACAACGCGATCTGCATGGTGCATTACTCGATGCTCACTTGCTTGCCCAAGTTTATTTGGCCATGACAGGAGGGCAGGGGAATTTGTTTGATGGATTATCAGATACTACCGAGATAAAATCACTGGAAGCCATGAATACAGTTACACCCCTAGCAAAAAAAAGCAGAAAACTGATTGTGCTTAAGGCTACGCCTGATGAAGTGGTGACACATGAAAGCAAGCTGGCGGAGATGAACTCTTAAATATAGAATTTCCCTCTCCCGCCTATAGGCCATGGCAAAAACTCTGTTCTTGAGTGCGGGAGAGGGAAATTCTAAGCAGTACGTGATTAGAAAAATATCATTTCATGTTACTTTAAGTGCGATTGCCTTGGTCCTGAACCCTTGTTCCTCAAAATGACAAACTTCGTATTATGATTATATGAGATTAGCATGGGTTAAGATGCTTATTCTTTACCGTTAAATGCCCCCAACAACATTAACAAATTCTGAAATAACATTTGAATATCAATGTAAAGGCTAACTGTCGCCATAATGTAATTCTGCTCGCCATTATGAATAATGCGGCTAGTATCATACATGATTAACATTGTAGAAATTAATGTTAGCAAAGTAGAAATAGCCAGTTGCATCGCGGGCATTTTTAAAAAAATATTTGCTAATGTTGCAATAAGGCAGATGACTATGCCAATTGTTAAAAACTTACCCCAATGACTTAACTCTTTTTTAGTGATTAACAGATAAGCAGAAGAAGCAAAAAATGTGATCCCAGTTCCACCTAATGCAGTTAATATGAGTTGTCCACCATTACTGTAGCCATGAATAAAATGGTTTAACATCGGGCCGAGCGAATAACCCATGCAACCTGTAAATGCAAATACAGAGAGAATACCCCATGCACTGTTGCGCAGTGATGTTGTGACAAACAAAAGCACAAAAGAAAGTATGAAAGCAACAATGGATGAACCAAAGCCCGCCTGTGTCATCACTGCGTAGCCTGCTGCGGCTGAACTAAATAATAAGGTCAAACTTAAAAGTAAGTAAGTATTGCGTAATACAGAATGGGCGCCTAGCAAAGATGCTTGACGTTGGCTTAATGTGGTTTCATTTAATTGCATCATTCACCCCGATTTTTTCGAAAGACTAAAATAAATAATATCATAAGTTAATCTGTGGAGAATACTATTAATAAAAATATTAACCGTTTGCTCTGAAGAAGTGCTCTGAGAAGGCCGCGTAGTAGCTATCTCGAAAGGTTAAAAAACATAAGACATTCATATTAATGCAATTTATAAGTTGAATATACTAACTAATTAGCGTTAATATGTACGCACTAGGAGTTCCTGATTCATAACACCGTGTTTAGATTGAATTTTGGAGAGATGGCTGAGTGGTTGAAAGCGGCGGTCTTGAAAACCGTTGAGTCCTTACGGGCTCCGGGGGTTCGAATCCCTCTCTCTCCGCCAAGTGGTTCTTTTCAGCAGTGGGGGAATGGAAATTGATCAAAATTTTGATAGTTGAGGATCATGAGCTTGTACGCATTGGAATTAAGCGTTTATTGCAAGATGTTCCCGGGTTAAAAGTCATTGGTGAAGCCTGTACGGGTGAAGATGCAGTACGTCTTGCTAAGGAATTGATTCCGGAAGTTGTGCTTATGGATGTACAAATGCCTGGAATTGGTGGTCTTGAAGCAACACGTAAAATGGTACGTCACAATCCTGATATTAAAATTTTAGCGTTAACGATATATGGTCACGAACCTTACCCTTCGCGTTTATTGCAGGCTGGTGCAGCCGGTTATATTACTAAAGGTTGTGCTGCGGAAGAGATGATTCGTGCTATCCGTACTGTACATTCTGGTCAACGTTATATTAGCAGTGATATAGCGCAACAACTTGCTCTCAAGCGTTTTACTAAAGCTGAAGAATCACCATTGGATATTTTATCTGAGCGTGAATTGCAAATTATGTTAATGATTACAAGTGGTCAGAAAGTGCAAGAGATTTCTGTCAAGCTTTGTTTAAGTCCAAAAACTGTAAATAGCTATCGTTATCGTATTTTTGAAAAACTAGGTATTAACAGTGATGTTGAGCTGACTCTCCTGGCGATTCGGTTAGGATTAGCAGAAGGGCAGCATAAGTCGGTAACAGAATAATGAGTAATGGCCTCTCCCCTGTGGGAGAGGCCATTGCGAACAAGGTAATTACACTCAGCTTAGCATATTAGCATAAACTGGTATTTTCTTAAGTAAGTACTGCTTAGAGTTTCCCTCTCCCGCCTATGAACAATAAGAAGAACACTGTTTTTGAGTGCATGAGAGGGAAGTTCTAAGCAGTACCGGATTAGAAAAATATCACTTTAAGCTACTTAAGTGCTATTGTCCTGCTATTGCTAAGCACCTTATATTATTTATTGGTCTTCGAGCTTTTTGTACATGATTCTTAATATTAAAGACTTTCTCAAAACTCTTACTACCCATCCAGGTGTTTATCAAATGCTGGGAGAGAGCGGAAAAATTCTTTATGTTGGCAAAGCTCGCAATATCAAAAAACGCGTTACCAGTTATTTCTCAGCTAAGCAAAAAGATATCAAAACGCTTGCATTGCTCAAGCAAGTCCAAGATATTACTATTACCATTACACACACTGAAAACGAAGCACTCCTCCTTGAGTGTAATTTAATTAAAAAACATAGGCCTCACTACAACGTTTTATTTCGTGATGATAAAAGTTTTCCTTACATTCTCATTACGCAAGAACGCCCTTATCCTTGTATCGATTTTTATCGTGGCAATAAAAAATCAGGTGGCAACTATTTTGGGCCATACCCCAATTCAATCGCAGTACGAGAAACAATTCACCTTATTCAAAAATTGTTTGGCTTACGTATTTGTAGTGATAAATATTCACCTAAACGTGCACGTCCCTGTTTAAAATACCAGATAGGACTCTGTTCAGGTGCTTGTGCAGGTTTGATTTCAGAAGAAGATTATCAAACAAGTGTCCAGCATGCTATTTTATTTTTACAAGGTAAAAATAAGCAAATTTTGGCAGACCTTCATTATCAAATGGAGCAGGCTTCTACCGCATTGAAATATGAAAAAGCTGCAAAACTACGCGATCAGCTTGCTCTTTTTCGTGAAATTCAAGAACACCAATGTGTCAGTGCAGCGCATGGTGATGCCGATGTCATTGGATTCGCTGCTGCAGGTATAGTTTGTATTCAATTGCTAATGATTCGTGGCGGTCGAATTTTAGGGAGCCAGGCTTATTACCCTACTGTGCCACTGAATTCAACTAAAGAAGAAATTTTAACCTCATTTATCACACAACATTATTTAAGTCACGATAAAGAAACTAATTTAATCCCTAAGGAAATGATAGTAGATATACCATTGCCGGAATATAGCTGGCTGAAAAATACACTTAGCGAGCAGTCTAAGCAGACAATCAATTTATCTTATAAAGTACGTGGTGAACGCAAAAAATGGTTAGAAATTGCCAATGCCAGTGCTCAACAATCCGCCGCAAGTCGTTTTCGCAATAATACCAATATACATACACAAGAGCGTTTTGTTGCCTTGCAAGCATTGCTTAATTGTGAAAAATGGCAATCTTTAGACCATATAGAGTGTTTTGATATTAGTCATACGATGGGTGAGGCAACAGTTGCTTCTTGTGTTGTTTTTAATTCAAACGGTCCTGTTAAAAATGAATATCGACATTTCAATATTAAAGGTATTACACCCGGTGATGATATAGCCGCAATGCGTCAAGTCATATTTCGACGTTATCAACGCTTGCAATCAGAATCTATTAAATTACCTGAGGTTATCTTGATTGATGGTGGACTCGCGCAACTGACTGCGGTGAAAAAAATGCTGGCAGAATTGAATATGCATCAAGTGACTTTGGTAGGTGTAGCAAAAGGTGTTAGTCGTAAGCCTGGATTGGAAACTCTTTATATTACGGATCATCCACCTATTCATTTGGCATCCGATTCACCTGCATTACATTTAATTCAGCAAATACGTGATGAGGCACATCGCTTTGCTATCACAGGCCATAGACACCAGCGAGATAGAAAACGGCTTACTTCCTCGTTAGAAACCATACCAGGAATTGGTGCTCATCGACGGCGAGAATTATTACGTTACTTTGGTGGAATTCAAGCTATAAAGCATGCTAGTCTTGATGAATTGAAGCAGGTGCCTGGGATTAGTCGTTCACTTGCACAACGGATTTTTGAAGCATTAAGGCCTGTGAAAGAACGCAATAATGATAAATTTACCTAACCTTCTGACATTTATTCGCATAGCAACTCTTCCATTTTTAGTGCTTGTGTTTTATATACCTATACCGTGGGGGCATACTGCTGCTTCTATCATCTTTGCCCTGGCATCATTAACCGATTGGCTAGATGGTTATTTGGCGCGTAGTTTAAAGCAATCAACAAAGCTAGGTGCTTTTCTTGACCCTGTTGCTGACAAACTTATGGTATCAATCGCGCTAATATTGATAGTGGGTGAGCCACAGTTTCAGTTTGTTAGTCTGCCTTCTGCAGTTTACTCTGTGCCAATTGCAATAATTACTATCCCAGCCGCGATTATTGTCAGCCGTGAAATTGTTGTTTCCGCCTTGCGTGAATGGATGGCTGAAATTGGTAAACGAACCAGCATGGCTGTATCTCAATTAGGGAAAATAAAAACAACAGTACAAATGATTGCGCTGGTTATTTTGCTTTACTGTACCCCGAGATCTAATGCCTTTCTTGCCATTACTGGCTATGTGTTACTGTATGTGGCAGCTGTATTAACTCTATGGTCTATGGCACTTTATCTTAAAGTGGCATGGCCTGAGTTTAGGGATCAATAAAGAATAGCCACTTAACTTCTGCTTAGAACTTCCCTCTCCTGCTCATCAATGATGCTAGGAAAACTGATTTCGAATGTGGAGGAGGGAAGTTCTAAGCAGAGATAAGTTACAAGAGATACTAATAATTACCTTGACACAACAAAGTCCTAAGATAGAATTACCGCTTCGTTAAGTTGCTCTCATAGCAAAGTATAAAGTGCGGGAATAGCTCAGTTGGTAGAGCACAACCTTGCCAAGGTTGGGGTCGCGAGTTCGAGTCTCGTTTCCCGCTCCATATATTAAGACTATTTAGTAGGTTTGGCTGGGTGGCAGAGTGGTTATGCAGCGGCCTGCAAAGCCGTGGACGCCGGTTCGATTCCGACCCCAGCCTCCATGTTGTAAACAGGATTGCCCGGGTGGCGGAACAGGTAGACGCAAGGGACTTAAAATCCCTCGAGGGGTAACTCTCGTGCCGGTTCGATTCCGGCCTCGGGCACCAATAAGCCGGAATTCAGCTCATGACTTTCGTAGTGACAGAACAATGCATTCGCTGTAAATATACAGACTGTGTTGAAGTTTGTCCTGTAGACTGTTTCTATGAAGGACCTAATTTTCTTGCTATTAACCCTGATGAGTGTATTGATTGTGCGCTGTGTGAGCCTGAATGCCCAGTCAATGCTATCTATTCTGAAGATGACTTGCCAGAACAATATCAACCCTTCTTGCAGCTTAATAAAGAATTAGCGGAAAAATGGCCTAATATTACACGAATCAAAGATGCACCGGCTGATGCGGATCAATGGGCCAATGTACCTGATAAGTTGCAGCATCTGGAGAAGTGAATCTGAGTGAATCTTCCGCTACTCTTCTTGGTTCAAACGGCCCGCTCAGTCAAATCATTCCAGGCTTTACCTCCCGTGACCCGCAGCAAAAAATGGCAGAAACTATTGAACATGCTCTTGCATTAGAAACCTCATTAATTGTTGAAGCAGGGACGGGTACAGGCAAAACATTTGGGTATTTGGTGCCTGTCTTCCTTGCGCAAAAGAAAACAATTATTTCAACTGGCACAAAAAATCTTCAAGATCAATTATTCTTTAATGATATTCCTATTATCAAAAAAATCTTTCCCTTGCCTAGAAAAGTTGTTCTGCTCAAAGGACGTGCTAATTACCTTTGTAAACAAAGAATAGAGCGCAGTCTACATGAGGGGTTTTTTTTATCACGCCAACATATTTCGGAGTTACATCGTATTGACGAATGGAATCACGTCACACAAACAGGCGACATTGCAGAGATAACGACTGTTCCTGAAGATTCTGATATCTGGCCGCAAGTGACGAGTACCGTAGATAATTGTTTAAACCAGGATTGTCCATTTTATAAAGATTGTTTTGTAGTGAAAGCGAGGCAACAAGCGATGGTTGCAGATATTTTAATCGTGAATCATCACTTGTTTTTTGCAGATATGGCATTGCAAGATAGCGGTTTTGGTGAACTTTTACCGGGCGCTGAAGTCGTCATATTTGATGAGGCGCATCATATACCGGATATTGCTTCACAATTCTTTAGTACAACATTGACAGGACGACAATTATTAGAGTTGGCGCGTGATAGTGAAGCTGAAGCTCTAAAAGATGCCAAAGATATGAAGCAAATTAATGAGCAAGCTGAACATTTGCAAAAAGCAGTACAAGATATGCGTTATGCATTAGGGTCGGAGTTACGTCGCGCTCCTTGGCCAGTGATGCCAGAACGTATGCTCGAACAATGTATACAGGAAGTGAAATCAAGCTTACAATTTCTAGAATCTACTTTAAAAGAGGCTGCTATTCGTAGCAAAGGATTGGAGAATTGTTGGCGTCGTTCTGTGCAACTTATAGAAAGATTCAGTTTGTTAACTGGGAAAACAATAGATAATACCGTGCACTGGTTTGAAACCTATCCCCAAAGTTTTAATCTACAAATGACGCCGATAATCGTTGCTGAGCAGTTTCAAAATTATGTTAAAAATCTTAAGCGTACCTGGATATATACCTCAGCTACTTTAACAGTAAAAAATAGTTTTCGTTTATTTGCAGATGCTTTAGGGTTGGATAAAGCAATGCAATTGCAATTGAAAAGCCCATTTGATTATCAGCGCCAGTCATTACTATACGTGCCGCGTGGGTTACCTGATCCACGCGATAGTCATTATACAAGGACTATGCTAGAGACTATTATTCCAGTGCTGGAAGCAACGCAGGGTAAGGCATTTGTTTTATTTACAAGTTATAAAGCATTAGAGTATGTTGCAGAGCAATTAAAAAACCGTATTCCATACCCCTTGCTATTGCAAGGAACGATGCCAAAACGCCAGCTTATTGAAGACTTTAAACGGTTGGGTAATGCAGTCCTTTTGGGTACTAGCAGTTTTTGGTATGGTGTCGATGTGCGTGGTGATGCGTTATCTTGTGTGATTATTGATAAATTACCTTTTGCAGCTCCTGGCGATCCCATCTTAAAAGCGCGCATCGAAATGCTACGCAAGCAGGGCATTGACCCATTTCAAACCTATCAGTTACCCAATGCTGTCTTGATACTGAAACAGGGAGCCGGGCGCCTGATTCGTGATAGCTTGGATCGTGGTATCCTTATGATCTGTGATCCACGGTTAGTTGCAGCCAATTATGGCGCAACATTTTTGCAAAGCTTGCCTGATATGCCGCGCACCCGTGATTTAGCTAAAGTACGTGAGTTTTTGACTAACCATGAAAATACTTGCTCTTGATACTTCATCCACTGCATGCTCAGTTGCATTGCTCGTCGATGATAAAATAAGTTTTCTACATAGAATTCTGCCTTTACAGCAGGCGCAGTCTATTTTGCCCATGCTGGAAGAGCTATTATTCATGAATAAAATAACTTTAAATCAATTAAATGCCATCTCTTTTGGATGTGGTCCCGGAAGTTTCACGGGAGTACGTATTGCAACCAGCGTGACCCAAGGCCTGGCTTACGCATTACAACTTCCCGTTATTCCCATTTCATCTCTTGCCGCTCTAGCGCAAGCAGCATACCAGGATTTGGGATGGAGAAAATTACTAGTGGGTGTAGATGCACGTATTCAGGAAGTGTATTGGGGCGCTTACGTTGTAAACGACCAAGGGTTAGTTGTGCTGATGGGTGAGGAAATAGTATGTCCTCCTGAGCAAGTCAGTTTACCTAAAGACAAAGATTGGTATGGGGCAGGTAATGCCTGGCAAGTATATGCAGACCAGATAGCTTATGCACCGCTTGAGATGGATGTAACAAGGTTACCGATGGCAGTGGGTATTTTAGAATTGGCCAAAGTAAACTATGCTAAAAAAGAATGGGTCACTGCCAAAGAAGCTTTACCTGTTTATTTGCGTGATTCAGTAGTCAAAAAAAATAAAAGCAGTTAGAAAAACGGAATCTGGCATAGCATCTGTTTTCCCTCTCCCGCACTTTAAAGCAGTTTTCCTGGATCATTTATGGGCGGGAGTAGGTCACTCCTCGCTTTCATTCCTGATAGGAAAAATCCCCCCCAAAGAACCGCCCCTCAAAATGCATTGTATTTACTCCCCTAACCAAGCTAAAATTCAGTGCATTACATCTAAAACACGCCCTGGAGGCTAAATTTTTTTATGGCAGATCAAAGTGGTAATGCCCGGCAAGAAATAATTAACAAATTACGTGCTTATTTAAAGAACAGAGTCCCTAAAGATCAAGTCAAATTATTAGAGGTATTTGCTCCTCGGTATTATGCTTCTGCATCGCTGGAAGACCTCAATGCTCACCGCATTGAAGACTTATTTGGTGCTCTGTTATCTCATTGGAATTTAATTTATCAACGCAAGCCGGCCGAATCGAAAGTCAGAGTTTTCAATCCAAGCCTGGAAAAAGATGGTTGGCAGTCTACCCACACCATCATTGAAGTTTCCCACGACGATATCCCATTTCTAGTCGACTCTATGCGTATGGAATTAGACCGTAGAGGTGTCCAAATTCATTTTGCCATCCATTTTGGAGGACTTAAGGTCATACGAGATTCTCGCTATTACATCACTGATATTTTACCTATTGATGCTGTCAATCCTAAAGCAACTTCAGAGGCACCTATTTACTTTGAAATCGACCGGCAAGATAATCCTGCGGTGATGGATGAGTTATGCACCCATATTAAACGGATATTAGAAGACGTGCGCTTATCTGTCAGTGATTGGCGTAAAATTGTAGTGCAAGCTGAAAAATCATTACTTGAACTTGAGCAAAACCCGCCACCGCTCGATCCTGCTGAAGTGGCAGAGTCAAAAGATTTTTTACGCTGGTTGATTGATAATCACTTTACTTTTTTAGGCTGTCGTGACTATAAATTGATTGGGAATGAAACGAGTCGCGCGTTACAAATTGTTCCAGGAACAGGTTTAGGTGTTTTACGTGATGATAGTGCTTCTGTTGCTTCACGTAATTATGCAGATTTGCCCCCACAAGCTCGTAAACTTGCTTTAGCAAAAAATATTTTAATTATTGCTAAAACAAATACTAAAGCCACTGTACACCGTGACGCTTACACAGATTACATCGGAGTTAAACGGTTTAATGAAAAAGGCGAATTGATTGGTGAGCGACGTTTTGTAGGACTTTATACCTCTACAGCCTATCATTCGAGCCCAAGGCATATACCCTTCTTGCGTCATAAAGTTTCAAAAATCATGCAAGAATTGCGATTTCCGCCCGATAGTCATAATGGCAAAGAAGTTGTACATATCTTAGAAACTTTGCCACGCGATGACCTATTTCAGGCAACACACGAAGAACTGATTGAATTGACGCTGGGGATTTTACAATTACAAGAACGTAAACGTGTACGTTTGTTTGTACGTAAAGATGCTTATAGTCGTTATTTTTCTTGCTTGGTTTATGTGCCACGCGATATTTTTACCACGGATCTCTGCATTGCCATGCAAGAAGTTTTGATGTATGCATTTCAAGGTATTGAATCTGATTTTACAACGTATTTTTCTGATTCGGTTTTAGCTCGTATTCATTATCTTATCCGTGTTAATCCTAGGGTTGCAGTAGAGTACAATGTTGCAGAGCTCGAACAGAAATTAGTTGCGGTTGCCCGTTCTTGGGGAGACGAGTTAAAATCACAATTGATCGAAGAGTTTGGCGAAGCAGAAGGGTTGAAGTATTTTAGCAAATATCGCAAGGCATTTCCTTCAAGTTATACTGAATATTATTTACCTTCTACAGCAATTGATGATATCAAAAAAATTGAAACCCTCACTATAGAAAATCCACTTGGTATGATTTTTTATAAAACAGGTAAATCAGGGTTGCGATTAAAGATATTTCATAGTGAACATTCCATTGCTTTATCTGATGTGCTGCCTACATTAGAAAATATGGGCCTAAGAATCAATGGTGAGCGGCCACACGAAATTATTTTTCGTGATGGTCGTATCGTGTGGATTAGTGATTTTGATATGGAGTATGCTAATAGTAAAGAAATTGATGTTGTTACCCTTAAAGAAAACTTTCAAGATGCTTTTGCTAATATTTGGTTTGAAAATGCAGAGGATGACAGATTTAACCGTCTCGTTTTGGAAGCACAATTAAGTTGGCGTGAAACGACTATTTTGCGTGCTTATACCAAGTATTTGCGCCAAATTGGGTTTACCTTCAGTCAAAATTATGTTGAAACAGCGTTACTTAATAATGCAGATATTACCAAAGATTTGGTGAACTTGTTTGTTTTGCGATTTTCTCCAGAGTATCGCGCAGATACATCTGAATTAGTCGCTAAGATTGAACAATCATTTGAAGCCGTAGTTAGCTTAGACGAAGATAGAATATTACGCCGCTTGTTAGAAGTCATACTTGCTACAATACGCACAAATTATTTTCAAAAAACTGCTGATGGTCAGTTTAAAGCTTATATTTCTTTTAAATTTGATCCATCGTCTATCTCTGATTTACCTTTACCAAGGCCTATGTATGAAATTTTCGTTTACTCTCCCCGGGTAGAAGGGGTGCATTTACGTGGTGGAAAAGTAGCGAGAGGTGGAATACGTTGGTCAGACCGTCGCGAAGATTTCCGTACAGAAGTGCTAGGTTTGATGAAAGCGCAACATGTTAAAAATTCAGTTATTGTTCCCGTTGGCGCAAAAGGCGGTTTTTATCCAAAACAATTACCTTTGGAAGGTGATCGTGATGCAGTGATGACTGAAGTAGTTTACTCCTACTCTACATTTATTCGCGGCTTGTTAGATATTACGGACAACATTAAAGACCGCAAGGTTGTCCCGCCGCAAGATGTAGTGCGTTATGATGACGATGATTTTTATCTTGTCGTTGCAGCCGATAAAGGCACAGCGACTTTTTCAGACATAGCAAATAGCATAGCAAAAGAATATCACTTTTGGTTAGATGACGCATTTGCTTCTGGCGGCTCAGCCGGTTATGACCATAAAAAAATGGGAATCACGGCACGCGGTGCCTGGGAATCAGTCAAGCGGCATTTTCGTGAACTTGGAATCAATCCTGCTAAGACGGATTTTACTGTCGTTGGTATCGGTGATATGAGTGGTGATGTTTTTGGTAATGGGATGTTGTTATCCAAGCATATTAAATTGGTTGGTGCATTTGATCATCGACATATTTTTGTTGACCCAACGCCTAATCCGCAGGCCAGCTTTGATGAGCGTAAGCGCTTATTTAATTTACCGCGTTCTACATGGGCGGACTATAATCCCAAACTCATTTCTGAAGGTGGCGGTGTTTTTAATCGTTCTGCCAAATTCATTAAAATTTCTCCTGAGTTAAAAAATGCATTAAATATAAAAAAAGACCAGCTTGTACCGAATGATTTAATTCGTGCCATGCTAACAGCACCGGTTGATTTAATTTGGAATGGTGGTATTGGTACTTTTGTCAAAGCCAGTTTTGAGTCGCATGCGGATGCAGGTGATAGAACGACGGATGGTATCCGTGTTGATGGTAATGAGTTGACTGCACGAGTGGTATGTGAAGGGGGTAATTTAGGTTTTACGCAAAATGCTCGCATAGAATATTCACTAAATGGCGGGATCATTTATACCGATTTTATTGATAATTCTGCTGGTGTGGATTGCTCTGACCATGAGGTCAACATCAAGATTCTCTTAAATAAGATGGTGATGGATGGTGATATGACCCTCAAGCAGCGTAATAGCTTGCTAGAGAAGATGACTGATGAGGTAGCTGAGTTAGTATTACGCGATAATTATGAACAGACACAAATTCTGAGCCTTGAAACCTCTGTTACAACGCTGACGACTGATTTATTTAGACGTTTTATGAATGAGTTAGAAAAACGTGGTCGATTGAATCGACAACTTGAGTTTTTGCCAGATGAAAAAACACTGCATGAACGTAAAGCCAACGGCCAAGGTTTGACACGACCTGAAATTGCCGTTTTGATTGCCTATAGCAAAATGTATTTAAAAGAAGATATCTTAACCTCAAAAGTGCCAGAAGATCCTTATTTTGTAAAATACTTAATGTTGGCTTTTCCGGAATTGCTAAATAAAAAATATTTAGCTCAGATGAAGCAACATAGATTGAGTCGCGAAATTATTGCAACACAGCTTGCTAAAAGCATCACTGATCGTATGGGCGTTAATTTTATTGAGCGTCTACAACGTGAAACAGGTGCATCGGTAGAATTTATTATACGATCATTTGTTATTGCAGATGAGCTTTATGAATTAAATACTTTATGGCATCAGATTGAGGAACTTGATTGGAAAGTCAATCCTTCAGCTCAGCATAAAATGATGCTGCAAATTTATTCTTTGATTCGTCGTGCAACACGTTGGTTTTTGCGTAATTGCAAGCCTGATGTTCCAATTGAAAAAACGATTAAAAACTTTAATCAGCCATTGCTTGAATTAATGAAGAAATTGCCGATGCTTTTAACAGAAACAGAACAAGAACATATGGAAACCAATGTTAAAGATTATATTACTCAGGGCATACCAGAGAAACTAGCAAGGAAAATTGCGAGCTGTGAGCCTCTATTTACTTCCTTGGATATAGTGGAAGCGTCAATTAAATATGACTTTGACATTGCTGATGTAGCAAAAACATACTATGCACTCGATTCGCGTTTAGAATTGAATTGGTTAAGAAAGCAAATGAATGCCTATTCAATAGAAAATCAATGGGATGAGTTAGCGCGCTCTGGGTTCCGTGATGATTTGGATCGTGTACAAAAAAAATTGAGTGTCAGTGTTCTAAAGGCGAAGTTGAAAAAAATAAGTGGTCAAGCGATAGATGAACGTATCGATAGCTGGTTAGGTCATAATAAGCATTTAGTTGATAGATGGGAAAACTTGCTTGCGGAAATCAAATCGAGCCCCAATGTTGCTTTTGTAACCTACTCTGTTGTTTTACGTGAGTTATTTGATTTTGCTCAGGCATGATGACTTTAAGGATGGTTTTATGACAAATGACAGGATAGCAGATGAGTTTCCTTATGAACCTCACACAGTAGAGATTAATGGGTCAAAAATACATTATATTGAAAAAGGAGAGGGTGATCCTATCTTGTTTTTGCATGGCGTTCCGACTTCGTCTTATTTATGGCGCAATGTGATACCCCATCTTTCTTCTTTAGGTCGTTGTATTGCTCCTGATTTGATTGGGTTTGGAAAATCAGACAAACCTGATATTGAATACAGTATTTTTGAGCATATTAAATACATTGAAAAATTTATCGAAGAGCTAAAACTGACACGTATTACCTTTGTTTTGCATGGCTGGGGTTCAGTCATCGGCTTTGATTATGCTATGCGGCATGAAAAGAATTGTAAGGGTTTGGTGTTTTATGAGTCCTATTTACGCCCATTCACGGGTGCTGATCGATCCTTGCCTTACCAGGTACAGCTGCTTGATTTAAAGAGCCAGGAAGATCAATATGATATTATTAAAAATGGTATACCTTTTATAGAAACTATTTTAGCGCAAGCTTCATTGTGTAAGCTCACTAAAAAAGAATTAGCTACCTATTGTGAGCCATTTTTGCAAGAGGGTACTGGTAAGCCTTTGTATCAGCATTTACAAGAAATTCCGCATACTAAAGAGAGTGCCGTCAATCAGTTAATTACTAATTATTCTGCCAGGTTATCGCAATCACAGTTGCCCAAATTATTGCTTTATTCCGTACCTGGGTTTATGACATTGATTGCCTCAGTGGTGTGGGCCAAAGAAAATTTCCCTCATCTGGAAGTGGCCGATTTAGGTGAAGCTTTACATTTTGCACAGGAAGTTAATCCGGGATTGATGGGCGAGACAATCAGTATCTGGCTGCAGGGAATTGAGCAACAATCAGCAGGCCGGGAGTAAGCTGCCATGGTGAATGTGGCAATAGTGGGAGCGACTGGCATTGTTGGATCAACTCTCTTATCTATTTTGGAAGAACGCCAGTTTCCTGTTAAGCAACTTTACTTATTAGCGAGTGCGCGTTCCACAGGCGATACTCGTGATTTTAAAAATAAACCACACTGGGTAGAAAATATAGCTCACTTTGACTTTAGCCAAACGCAACTCTGTTTTTTTTGTGCAGGGAATGATGTGGCGGCAGAGTATGCGCCTAAAGCAGCCCAATCTGGTAACATTGTTATTGATAAAAGTTCTTATTTTCGTTATCACCCAGATGTTCCATTGATTGTGCCAGAGGTAAACCTGGCAGCGTTGGCGGGTTTTCGTCTGCAAAATATAATTGCCAGCCCCAATTGCAGTACGATCCCTATTGCAATGGTGCTAAAGCCTATTTATGAAGCGGTCGGTATTAAACGAATCAATGTGGCAACTTATCAATCTGTTTCTGGTACAGGAAAAGACGCGGTCGCAGAGCTGGCAGAGCAAACGGGGCAATTACTTAATGGGATGCCAATCAAAAATAAAGTGTATCCGCAACAAATTGCTTTTAATGTATTACCGCACATAGATGATTTTCTGGAAAATGGTTATACCAAAGAAGAAATGAAAATGGTTTGGGAATTGCAGAAAATTTTTAATGATAATACGATTGCTATTAACCCAACAGCAGTGAGAGTTCCTGTATTTTATGGGCATTCAGCTGCTGTGCATATTGAAACTAAACAGAAGATATCAGCGAGGGAAGCGACTGAATTATTAAGTAAGACGCCTGGCGTTAAATTTCATAGGGGAAAATATCCTTACCCAACACCGGTGCTGGATGCAGCAGGAAAAGATGATATTTATGTGGGGCGAATAAGGGAGGATATCTCTTGTGAAAAAGGCCTTAATCTTTGGGTAGTAGGGGATAATTTACGCAAGGGTGCTGCGTTGAATGCGGTACAGATTGCGGAGCAGATAATAGATAAATACCTATAGCTTTTTAGATAATTACTACTCATGCCTGCTTAGTACTTCCCTCTCCCGCACTCGAAATCAGTTTTCCTGGCATCATTAATGAGCGGGAGAGGGAAGTGTTAAGCAGTGCTAAAATAAAATGGTAATAACATGCTAGAACAATACATAAAATTCACCTATCTGACTATTGCAGCGCACCCTCTATTTTTTATTGAGCTTACTGTTGCGATTGTTATTATTTTAACTGGATTATTCGTTTTTAAAAAACAACAGCCTGCTCAAGTCGCTTCTGTCATACCACAACCCAAGTCGAATGCCCTAAAAAAATCGTCCATCATTATTACTAGTCAAGACATTAAAGCGATCGCAGGAGATGACGTCATCACGACTCAACTGGATTTAGCGCGTGCTTACATAGAAATAGGCAAAAAAAAATTAGCAAAAAAAATTCTCGATCATGTTATCCAACATGGTAATTCAAGCCAGCAACAGGCGGCTCAATACTTAATGATGAACCTCTAACTTAGGCAGGGCCTTATGCGTATTGCTCTAGTCATCGAATACAACGGACATAATTTCTTTGGCTGGCAAATGCAAGAAAACTTGCTCACTATTCAAGGTAGCCTTGAAACCGCTCTCAGTCAGATTGCTGACGAGCCTATTAAACTTTTTTGCGCTGGTCGTACAGATGCTGGTGTGCATGCAACTGGCCAAGTTGTCCATTTTGATACGCATGCTGTGCGACAAATGCGTGCCTGGACATTTGGTCCTAATGCGCTCCTTCCCGCAAGCATTGCGGTATGCTGGGCCCAAATAGTACCTGATAATTTTCATGCCCGTTATACTGCTTTATCACGTCGTTATCGCTATATCATTTATAATTATCCAGCACGTCCTGCTATTTTAGCGGGACGTGTGGCTTGGTATTACGATGTGCTCAATATAGCAACGATGCAGCAAGCTGCGCATTATCTTATTGGCGAACACGATTTCAGCGCTTTTCGCTCTGCGCAGTGTGAGTCAAAGACCTCGATGCGCAACGTGCAATCACTGAGTATAGTACGTTGTGACCCCTATATTATTTTTGAAGTGACAGCCAATGCATTTTTACATCACATGGTGCGAAATGTAGTGGGCACGTTGTTAGAAGTAGGCGCTGGCTTTAAAGAGCCTGAATGGGTGCAAGCTGTTTTGCAGAGTAAAGATAGACGTATGGCAGGCGCTACTGCAGAGGCCGCTGGACTTTACTTAACTGAAGTGACTTATCCTTTACCCTATATATTTCCTATAAGAAACAATATGTTGTTTTTTTAGCAAAGTAACTGTTCACGTCCTTTATTGCAAAAAACGCAATAAAGCAATTACCACGATCGCAGTAGCTTGGCAGGATGATAACCCCTACTTTGATTATTTTATGGTTTAATAAAGAAGGTTGCGTCTATGTTAACGAATGTAGGATAATCTCAGAACTTTTTATTCGTTGAGCAATACTCATTATGAGCTGGTTTAAAAAATTATTACCCTCTCGTATCCGCACTGATGCCATTACTAAAAAAGGCGTACCAGAGGGCCTGTGGTCAAAATGCGACAAATGCAGCGCGATTCTGTATAGATCAGAGCTGGAGAGAAACCTGGAGGTTTGCCCTAAATGTGATTATCACATGCGTATTTCAGCCCGGAAACGGTTAGAGTATTTTCTGGATGAAGGCCCCAAAATTGAAATTGGGGCGGATGTTTTGCCGCTAGATAGGTTAAAATTCAAAGACTTAAAAAAATATAAAGACCGTTTGGCCACTGCTCAAAAAGAAACGAATGAAAAAGAAGCACTGATAGTTCTCCGCGGGCAAGTCTATGGTCTTCCTTTAGTTGCTGCTGCTTTTGAATATGGCTTTATTGGTGGTTCAATGGGTGCAGCTCTAGGTGAGCGTTTTGTCAGGGCAGTTAACACTTCAATTGAATTTAAAATCCCCTTTGTTTGTTTTTCTGCCAGCGGCGGCGCTCGGATGCAAGAAGCCCTCATTTCATTGATGCAAATGGCAAAAGTCAGTTGTGCTCTTGCTTGTTTGGCAGAGGAGGGTATACCCTATATTTCAGTGTTAACAGATCCTACAATGGGCGGTGTATCAGCAAGTCTCGCCATGTTGGGCGATATCATCATCGCAGAACCTAAAGCCTTAATCGGCTTTGCAGGCCCTCGAGTGATTGAACAAACTGTACGAGAGACCTTACCTGAAGGCTTTCAACGTAGCGAGTTTTTGCTTGATCATGGAGCGATGGATATGATCGTCAATCGTGGTGATATGCGTGACTATATTGCAAGGTTATTAGCAAAATTAATGCGACAACGGGTTATTGATAAACTATCTTAAAGGAGTAAATCATGGAAAAGAAAAAATTACAGCGAATCATTGGTATATTAGTTGTTGTGGCATTCGTTATTGTTTTAATACCCTTATTAATTGGAAAAAAGGACGCACCACCTCAGCAAGTGGCCACGCTGACAGCGCCACCTTTTCCTGAGCAACAATCTTCACCTGCCACAACACCTGAAGCAAGCCAGGATACTGTAGCGCAGAATAATACTGGCAACTCTGCAGTTTCCCCTATCAGTACAACAGACACTAATAACTCAAACGCACAAAATACGGCAACGACTTCACCAGCCAATACAGTCAATCCTGATGTACAAGATAACGATAACGGGATCACACCTATTGCTTCAGTAGAATCTGATACACAAAGTACTGTTCCCGCAACTGCAACACCAGTTAATCCCACGGATGCTAATAACACCCTCGCGCCATCTGCTACGCAGGCACGCCCTGTTGCACAAAATACCAATGCTATTAGCCCAGCGAGTGCGGCTGATTCCACTAATAATATCAAGCAACAGCCAACGACTCTTGATTCTCATCCGAATGTTAAATATACAGATAACACAGTTGAAGTGACACCTGCTCTTGCTGAGAGTAAGCCCGCACAAAACACAGAAGAAATAACTCCAGCAGTAACTAATACAATCAATGGCGCTATTTCTCCTCAAGCCAAAGTAGAAAAAACAGCAGCTGTTAATACTTCGACTGTTAAAGAAACTAAGCCTGCTCCTATACATAAAAGTCTTATAGCAAAGAAAGCAGGTCATTTTTCTGAAAAAGACTTAGCTAATTTGAAAAAACCTGCTTGGGTTGTGCAAATGGGTAGTTTTAAAAATAAGTCAAATGCTCATCGTCTTGCAGATCAATTAAGAGCCGCGGGCTTCAAAGCATTTACCCATGAAGTCACTTCTTCGGCAGGCACTATCAGAACTCGTGTTTACATCGGACCAGAATTTAAAGAAGCATCCGCATTAAAATTATCAACTCAAGTTGAGCAGGCAATAAAATTACGGGGCTTTGTAGTACCTTACAAGCCTTTGGCATTATAAATAATGCTAGTACAACAATTATTAAAAATTGCGACGCCAGGCCGAGGCTTGATTAATATTACAGATAAGATCAAGTCCCTGGTATCTCAAGTAGCAATTGTTACTGGTCTATGTCATATTTTTTTGCATCATACCAGCGCTTCGTTGATTATAAATGAAAATGCAGATTCTACAGTGCTGGATGATTTTGAAGCATTCATGCAGCGCTTATTACCTGATGGTGATCCGTTATTTAAACATGTTGCTGAAGGTCCTGATGATATGCCATCTCATATCCGGACTATTTTAACGCAAACATTTTTGTGTGTGCCTATTACACAAAATCAACTTGCCTTAGGAACCTGGCAAGGACTCTTTCTTTGGGAGCATCGTTTGCAACCACATGAACGTAAGATAACAGTTACTATTCTGGGAAATACGTAGGTATCATTATTTCGATTTTTTATTCACGACATTAGTAGCCGCTACTGCCACTTTTTCAGATAGTTTTTCAAGAGGAGTTTCTTTGTAGAATATTGAAAATCTTGACCAAACAGATAAATTTGCTGCCGCCACTGCACCCACACCTATTGCGCTTTTGCCAAGCGCTAAACCAAGCGATGCGCCTGTACTAAAACCGGCAGATACAGCAGTAGAAGTAAAATAGATAAAAAATAAATGGCCTATCGCATAACCGAGGCATCCACCTAGCACCGCGCCGACAGCAACAAAAATTAAGAGCTCAACAATTTGTCCCACTTTAACACAGAATTGTCTGCGATTTGCCTGAGCTGCTTCGCTAAATTCTCTTATTTTTGTTAACATATCCTCTGGACGAGCACCAAATTCTTTTATTTTATTTACCATTATTGTGCCTTTGTGCACAATTTCTTCCAGATACGCTATGTGCTCACGATTTTTGTTTTCACCTTTAGCCAGTTCACTTAAATATTCAGCAAGTAATTGATTCATAAGTAACTCTAATTCGTTTATTAATGTATTTTCTTGCTGATTGAGATTATCAAGAAGATTTCTTGCTATACATAACTCAAATACCAAGCTTTCTTGATCTGTCAGATGAGAGGGATAAATATCGTCTAGATTTCTTTTAGCAGCTATCATTTGAGTTTGCTTTTTTACTCTTATTGCTAGCTGCCTATCAACCCTTTTTTGCTCACTTATTAATTGCAGCTGAATAGCACGAGTATTTATTAAAGGTCTTCTTGATTTTCGTTTTGATTTAGATTTTAGTTCAGCGACAGTAGTAGCAGAATGAGGAACACCTAACTCGGGGTCATTACTTACTTTGAATTCATCGAATGCTGGAAGTAGTGACAGTGATGAGAATCCATCCGATGTTGCAGATCGATGGATTGGTGATGGTGCAGAACGTGGAGATTGATCAAATGTTTCTAATGTTCTAGAGTGTAATACGCGAGAGAGTGAAGGCCTTAGTTGTTTTTTTTTTGCTTCAGTCTGATCTACTTGCCCATCTTCCTCTGCTGTGCGACGCAACATATGCGCATCCTCCTTATGCTTATCTCTCTTTATTGATTACATTATCATCATCACCTTAAGAAAATATTAATGTATTACATAACAATTTGAATATACAGTTAATATTATCTAAACTGTCGCAAATTCGCCATTTACCCTGAAGAGTATGCAGTCAGGACAAATGGTTATATTTTTTATCTTACAGCGCATAGTAACAGCCACTTATATGATACAATTCATCCTTTATATAAAAATGAGAAGAGTGGTACTCTATGTCAATAAAGACCGAAGCTGCAAAGCTGTCTACCTTTGCCTTAGTTATGCTAATAACGGGTGCTGTTGATAGTATTCGGAATTTACCGGCTGCTGCTTTATTTGGCAGTACACTTATTTTCTTTTTTATTTTCTCGGCGATCGTCTTCCTTATTCCTACTGCCCTCGTGTCTGCAGAGTTAGCCTCTAGCTGGACAGAAAAAGGGGGGATCTGTTACTGGGTAAAATTAGCGTTTGGTGATAAACTTGCTTTTATGGCTATTTGGCTACAATGGATTGCTAATCTAGTCTGGTTTCCTACCATTCTTTCTTTTGTTGCGGGTGTTATTGCCTATCTGTTTGACCCTCATTTAGTGCACAGTAAAGTTTATTTAATCAGCGTTATTCTCATCGTATTCTGGTCTCTTACTTTACTCAATTTAAAGGGTATTCATGTATCAGCCAAATTTGTGGCTTTTTGCACCATTACGGGCATGGCAATTCCAATGGTACTTATTATTGGATTAGCTATTGCTTGGATTGTTTTAGGTAATCCGTTACAAATTCATTTTACAGCGGCTACACTGTGGCCTTCTTTTTCACATATAGATAGCTGGGTATCGCTCACGGCTATTATGACTGCATTTGCTGGCATGGAGCTTTCAGCAGTGCATGTCAAGGAAATCAATAATCCCCAAAAAACTTTTCCTCGCGCTTTATATATTTCAGTATGGTTAATTTTAACCACCATGATTTTAGGCTCACTGGCAATTGCTATTGTACTACCTAAAGAGCAGATCAACCTTGTTAACGGTATTATGCAAGCGTTTACCAGTTTTTTTGCGGCGTATCATGTGAGTTGGTTAATGCCTTTTATTACTATCATGGTCTTACTAGGGACTTTAGGTAGCATTATTAGCTGGGTTATTTCCCCTGCCAAAGGGTTATTACAAGCCGCACAACTCGGTTTTCTACCTGAGTTTTTACAACAAATCAATAAGCATGGCGTTGCTGCAAATTTATTGCTTACGCAAGCCGTAATAGTGAGTTTCATTTGCCTAGCTTTTTTATTAATGCCTAGCATCGGAGGTTCTTATTGGCTATTAACAGCACTTAATATCCAGCTTTATATGATTATGTATGTCATGATGTTTATTGCGGCACTTTATTTGCGTTATAAATATGCGGATAGACCAAGACCATTTGCTATTCCTGCGGGTAAAATAGGAATATGGGTAATTTGTATTTTAGGGCTAATTGGCTGTGCCATTACGTTAATTGTGGGATTTTTTCCTCCCGCAGGTATCAATGTAGGCAGTATTCTTTCTTATGAATTAATATTTATTTCTGGCATTATTGCAATGATTTTACCAACCCTCTTTTTTTATTTATATCGAAAAAAATATACTCGAGTCATGAGTTATAATACAGCAGCGGAAGCATCGCTTAATTACGATTAAAGAATAGTTAATTCTTGTTTTCCATCAGCATAACAAAGCAGTGCACTACCTCGTTCATGCCAAGCACCCAAGACAGTGCGTGTAGCGGGTTTATTATCAAGTTGAAAAGTATGAACGGCCTCTCTATGAGTATGGCCATGAATTAAATGCTGTACCCCGTACTTTTGCATCACTCGTTCCACTTCAGTTTGTGTCACATCCATAATGTAATCAGGAATAGTACTAATATATGCTTTACTGGCTTGTCTATAGCGAGCAGCAATAGCTTGGCGTTTAGCTAAAGATTTAAATAGAAATAATTTTTGTATTAACCAATGGCGAGATTTTTTACGAAACTTTAAATAAGCAACATCATGCGTACATAAAGTGTCGCCATGCATAAGTAGGGTAGGCGTATCAAAAATGTTTAGCACTTGGACATCAGGAAGTAAGCTACACCCGGTCATACGGAAAAATGTTTTACCTAATAAAAAATCACGATTACCATGCATAATATAAATGGGTAGTCCTTGGCTAGTTGCTGTTTTTAATGCAAGTATAATAGATTGGTTAAAAGGCGAGAGATTATCATCGCCAATCCACACCTCAAAAAAATCACCTAAAATATAAAGTGCATCTGCTTCTTTTGCTGTAGTAGCAAGGAACTTTAAGAATAAAGCCGTTATATCTGGACGGTTTTCCTCAAGGTGTAAATCAGAAATAAAAATAATCTTGCGCATAAACATCCCTCATTTATTTACTCTTGTCACCTCACACTTATTGCGAGGCTGACACAAAAATCCAGTTTATATCCTATAATTAAATAAAAGAAGCCTTATTCAGAGGAGCAGCACCATGAATATATTAGTAAATTCAAGCTCAATGGCCTTATGGCATGAGATTATACATGAAGCTGAGGCAAGTTGTGCTATTGCCTTAAATGAAGAAGTTGAAGCTTATTTGGTATTTTTAATCATGCGCTACCTTACCAAACCTGAAGTAGCAAAACAGGTTATTGCTCATGAATTCCTGGCAGGGATGCAATTATCAGCCGCGCAGCGAGAATTTGTGTTGCAAGGGGTAGGAGATAAATGCTTGTTATTTTCTGGGCTATTTCCCAAACTGGCTGAGAAACGTTTAGTTAAAATCAGTTATTTTGTCAACCTAGGTCAATCAGCCTATGGAACGCTAGCCAAAACACAGTACGACCTTTATGCGTCATTGGCCAGGCAATTTGTGACTCTGATGGATGTGTTGCAGTCAGTACGCCAATATACCCAAAATCTCCCTGACTTATTACCGCTACAAGCTTATGATTTATGGAATGAAACAGGCAGTAAACGAGCCTTGACAGCCTTGAGGCGATATACTCAAGGGACCCCTATGAATAGTAAAGTCGACGATACAGCCGACTACTTGTTCAAGATGAAATAAATACTAGCCTTTACCCCTTATTGTTAATAAAATAACCTTGGCCTGACTAAGAGTCCGCGTTGCGTACTTGCTGTGGGGGAACCCGTTAAAATAAGTATCAATGGAGCATAGTTAATGCGTTTAGTTTTACTCGGCAGTCCAGGAGTAGGTAAAGGTACTCAAGCAAAATTCATTTCAGAAAAGTTTAGCATTCCACATATATCAACTGGCGATATTCTACGTGCAGCAGTGAACGCAGAATCACCTCTAGGTAAACAAGCAAAACAAATTATGAATGAAGGCCGTCTAGTTTCAGATGAGATTATGGTCCAGTTAATCAAAGAACGCCTACAACAGGACGATTGTCTAAAAGAGGGTTTCTTGCTCGATGGGTTTCCAAGAACGATAGATCAGGCAAAAAGCCTGGAACAAATTTTAAATGCACTCCATACGCCGCTGGATTTTATTATTCAAATTACGGTGCCTCAAGCAGAAATTATTAAACGCTTAAGTGGTCGACGTGTACACCCGGCCTCAGGTCGTGTTTATCACGTTACCTATAATCCACCCAAAGAGCCTGGATTAGATGATGAAACAAAAGAACCGCTTATTCAACGCCCTGATGATCACGAAGATATTATTCGCAAAAGACTGGCTGTTTATCACCAGCAAACGGAACCACTTATAAAATTTTATCAATCAAACAAGCCATTGCCCTTTAAATCTCTTACTTCACATTACTATGAAATAGATGGCAATCAATCCGTAGAAAAAGTGCATGATGATCTTAATCGTATTCTTGATACAAAAATAGCTACAAACGAAGGAGTGGTGCGTCATTAGAGTAAAGCGTAAAGGGGGTTGAAAAATTCATTTTTAACAAAAACCTGGGAGATTTATTTATGGAGCATCATAATCTTTTGTTGTCTATTATGCTGGGCATACTCTGCAGTTTTATTTTTATTCATAGCTATGCCCAAGAACCAGTGAGCAATACCCCGGAGGGTTATTGGAAAGTGGTTGATAGTACCACCGGCAAACCCAAGAGCATTGTGAAAATCTGGAAAACATCCAATCAGGAACTGATGGGTAAAGTCATTAAGGTTTTTGCCAAAGCAGGCGATATTCAGCGTTGTACAGCTTGTAAGGGCAGTCAGTATAATCAACCTTTACTTGGCATGACAATTATATCCGGGTTAAAACCTAAACATCAGCAGTGGAGTAATGGCCAGTTACTTAATCCTGAAAATGGTAAAATTTATAGTTGCGCTCTACGTACCCTAGATAATGGCAATAAGCTCAATGTACGCAACTATATAGGCTTACCTTATTTTGGCCGAGCAGAAACATGGGAGCGTGTAGATTTGCTTTCAGGTTAAAAAGAGCAAGTTTGAATTCTCCATGTTTATGCTTATTGTTTATTTAGTACAATAAAACATACACTTGGAGAATAAAAATGAAAAAAACATTCTGTTTTAGCCTTATTTCTGCTTTAGCATTGTTTTCTTTAACTCAGGCTACATTCGCATTCGCAACAGAAAATGATTTGAATTCTGTTCCTCCGCCAGTGATTATAATTATTAACGGCTCTGAAGCAAAGTTGATAAACTTTAATCTGGATAAAACTGCCATTTTGGATCTCCCTGCTGATTCTCTTAAAGAAACTGCTTCTATGAAATTAGCACCAGATAACCAAGACAGGGAGATTTTATTATCTTGTGGTAATCAGCATATAACAGGAGACAAGGTAGTAAACTGTCCAGTTTCACGCTCATCGATCACACAGGTCAGGTTAACGGATATCAGGCCTGTGAAAAAAGAGGAAAAATCGATAACACAGCCAATGATGATATTTGAACTCTCCATGTTTATGCTTATTGCTTATTTAGTAAATTTATATTAAGTTAGTACAATAAAACATACACTAGGGGCTGAGCTGTTACAATAATCCTGATCAAATATAATTTCTTTTCAGCTTTGCATACATATTTGACTAAAGCCCAGTCCTTTTTTCTTGATTCCTTCAATAATCGCGGGCAATGCCTCTACTGTCTGCTGGCGCTTATCATAACCGTCATGCATTAAAATCACTTGTCCTGAGTAAGCACTTTTTAATACCCACGACACGATTTTTTGTGCACCAGGACGATCATAATCAAAGGAATTAAAACCCATCGGTACAGGCACAATGCCTTCAGCACGAATAGCATCTCTCACATGCTGGTTTGACATCCCAAAAGGGTAGCGCAAACAGACTGGTTTTTCGCCAATGATTTTATAAATAATAGTTTGTGGTGCTGTAATTTCTTTATAAAGTTGTTTGTCATTTAATTTAGTGAGCATTGGATGTGTCAAGGTATGATTATTGATTGCATGACCATCTGCTAACACCAGTCTCACCATTTCTGGATATTTCTGTGCATTGACACCCACCATAAAAAAAGTGGCCTTGATATTATATTTTTTTAAGATAGCAAGAATTTGTGGTGTATAAATAGGAGAGGGGCCATCATCAAAAGTAAGGGCAACAGTGCCTTTTAATGGTTTGGTACGTACACTATTTAGATCAGTAGCGAATGCAGTAAATGGTAATACACAGCAAATCATAGCCAACAAAAACAGTTGCCAAAATCCATTTTTCATATGCCATTCCTTTTAAATTAAAGTCCGTCCAGTCAATTTTTCTAACACATGTAATGGTGAAAGCGCAGGATTAAGCATTGCACTCACCGGTAAATAAAAGGTTTGCTCCAAAACATACTGTCCTGCCATAGCAGCATGTGAGACATGGTCTGTTTGCACAATCCAGCTTGTATCTGGCGCAAAATAAATATCTTGCTGAGAGGCGTTAGCTTGATAACTTAAGTCTGCTTTCATCCGGTCATGAATTTGTAACATAATATGATCATACAGAGTGCGCTTGGATTTAGTTATTTTAAGCCATTGTAGTAACGTGGCGCTACCAGGCCATTGCCGGCGGACTAAAGGCAAAAACCGCTTTGCCACTTCTACAAAAGGTTCGCCGACTCGCCAATGACGCGCTTGACCTGTCGGGTTGATGTTGCTAAAAACCCGCAAAATACGCCACCCCTGGTTTGGTGTAGCTGGGAAAGCATCTACATGTAATCGTGTATCATCCTTACGGTAAGAAGAAACCCGGCCCGCAATTTCTACTGGTCTAAAACTAGTACGACCCGGTTGTAATGTAGACACATAGGGAACTAACAACCTGCGTATTAATTGTTCTGCTTGTTCAGAAAATCTTAGCAACATCGCTTTTAAGCGAGAGCAGTGCTCTTTAGGGCAGGGAGCACAACATAAAATGTTTGTTCTACGGTTAAAGCTAATATTCTTGGCTTTAGGGTCGGCGAAGATAGGAGACAAAAGCTCCTTTTCATAGGGTAAAAGCTGAAATGCTAAACGTGGAAAATAGAGAATGCTACCATTTTCCAGGGCAGTAACAGCTTCTTCCTGCATTTTAGTTGCATAGGGAGTATGCCAAGTATTGGGCGTAAGTTCTTTTAAAACAGCCATTTAAGATAGTTTCTTTTTATCAGGAAAATATAATCCTAACATGATCTTTTTCCCTTGACCAATCATCTATAAAAATGATATTTTTTAGCCAAAATATATCGTATTGCTTATATTAAAACTAGGCGGAATCGTCAAGGGAAAGGCGAGGTTGGCAAAATTAACTTATATATTAAATTATTATAATAAATGTGATTAACTTCAAATAATAACGTGAAGAGGAAAATGTATGTTGCGTCGTTGGTTGTACAGGAATCCTTATGGAGCGGGTGCTACATCAGAAGAAACTAAGCCATTATTATCCACATCACAGCAGCAAGAAGACTCAAAAAGAAGCACTGGTGAGCGATCGTCTGCACCACCGGAAGTGACCAGTACTCAAATACAACGAAAACTGCAGCGAACTTTAGCTCGAAAAAAATGTTGGTCGCATACTGCTGAATTCGCAGAAGTAGTTACGAATCTTAATCCTCCTGTTAGCCTAATAATAGCTGGATTAGTAGCCATTATAGGAGGATGGTTTGTGGTAAGGAATACGAATACGGTTATTTCCTCGCTGGTATTAGATCTTGTGAATACTAATTTGCAGCCATTATGGTCTGAAATACAAGGTTATCATGTTGACGCTATAGGCGATAAAGAATATCAAGATTTGCCAGGTTATTGTACCCGTATATATACTTACGCTGATTCCGATTCCTTATTTGAAAATCCTTTTTGTGCGCCAATGCTGCGAGAAATGGATCAGTTCATAAATTGTTCTCCGAGTTTTTGGGATCGTTTTCTTCGCTTCCTTTTAGGAAACATAAACTCATTTGAGATAGAATTATCGCATGAAGCACAGCTGGATTGTCATGTGAAAGTACTGGTCCGCCAACTCAGATATGTACCAGATTATTGTGACCATACATATATTTTCCCTAGTTTCGGAGATTCAAAGATTGAGTGTGAACGAAAAATTGAATTGCTGAGTTATCAGTGCAGCCAGTTAGCCGCTGAGGTGGATTCGTTAAGATTGTATGAACAAATTATAGCAATCGCTATATGGTCAGGCAAAGTGGGAGGTGCAACATTCTTGCTATATCTTTTAGGAAAAATATTAGCAAATTATGCTAATCAGAGTAGTGCCCTTAGTGATGAAGAAAGAAAACAAATACGTACTCTCGTCAGCCAGTCAGATAATTTAAGTGATCTCGGTTTTGAATTGTCTGAGTCCATGCTTATAAGTAGTGTGCAGCGTCGTTACGAAAGAGTTTTATTTTTTATCAGTAAAATGCGGGGATATGAAGCATATAAAGAAGGAGTTGAAGGAAGATTATTGTACGCTATTCCTGGCCGTCAACTGCCAGTGGTGTTAGTAACCATAATCAATGAATATGTGTGCTACCTACAAAAACCTTCTAATTATTTAGAAAAGGATGACAATTTATCAAAAGATATTTGGCGTCGCGAAATCACACTTTTCTTTGAAGCAGCTAAAAATGGTGAGAAATACAAGGGCTCCTTAGCTAAAGAAGAGAAGTCTACTGAAGAGTCGAGTCG